>JFJP01012147.1_pt1 | contig 36762 bp, 46 predicted proteins | sample 431651 | NCBI WGS metagenome assembly JFJP01 (sample SAMN02602958, study PRJNA72255) | Microbial mat metagenome, whole genome shotgun sequencing project. | biome: fresh water; feature: sink hole; material: water; isolation source: purple microbial (photo- and chemosynthetic) mats found in... | reverse complement strand
ATCGTTTTTGTGTAAACCCTGCCCGCTTCAAAAGCAGAAAGGTGACAATCCCTTCGGGGAATTCATGAAGCACCATGCCAATGGCTGCCAGGGTGCCAGTGAAGATGCTGACGTTGAAGGTGACAGAGTAGATAACCCCATCAATGAATGAGTGTAAGCCAATGCCAAGCATTGGGATGATGCCGATGGTAAGATCGGGGCAGTCACGTTCATTGCAGACAAAGGCGGTCAAAAAGCGATTGAAGATGTAAAGTCCCATGTACCCAGCCAACAGGTAGATGGGCGCGGTGTTGTTCATTCCAAAGGATTTTGGAATGATGTGGATGAAGGATACGGAAATCAGCACACCTGCCGCAAAGCTCATAAAATAGACAATGTTTTGATTTCCCCATTTTTCATACTTGCTGATGGTGTAAATGCCGATCGTCGTGACAATACATGCCAGGGTACTTGCCAGGATGACGGCTCCAAATGTGCTTGTGAGCATATATTTCTCCTGTTTCCCTAAATGCAAAAACAAACAGTGGACCTTGTCAGATGAGGATGATACCAATCCCTAAAGATTGACCCAGCCGATGCGAGGGGACGGGACCAAAGACGTAGTTCAAAATTTTCCTCTTTCTTTGTAACTTGTGACTTTAGAAGTATATGACTTTATTCTGCTTAACCTTATTTTAAATCGCGACTAGCACCATTATGAGCAGTGAGGACGCCGCCTTTCAGTGAACTGAGTACATAGCCTCGGTTTTCTTTTTCATCAAAAAAAGAAAGCGATCTACGTTTGCATAGACTATTGCAATTTCAAGAATAAAAAATCTTTCCTGTAAATTTGTAAATCATTATAAACAGATGGCTTTTGTATCCAGTGCATCCAATACTGTCGCACTTGCATTAGAGTGGATCAGCACTTGCATTCCAATTGGCTGGTGAGTGTGCTCTGCGATCACAGCACATTTGACCTTGAATAAAAAGAAGATGTTGCCCGCTTCGTTGCCAAGAGACTCAAAATTTCCCTGTCCTTTGGCGATGATCAAATCAGCATTGAGAAAGCGACGCCGGAATTCGGGGCTGCAATCGCTTAAGAGGGTACCAGGTGCATCCGAACCATTGTCGATGACTTCGACAATGTGATCAAGCCCTACTGTTTGAGCATCGATCAGCGTGACATCGTTAATGATGGGCGACCCGCGCACAACCACCGTAACGCGTTTTAATAAAAGTTGCTCAACCAGAAGGCGGTCAAAAGCGATCTCTCCCGCATTATCTGCAAGGTATAGGATGGATTGTGCTTCGGCAATTGCCTGTCGAAACTTTTCCAATTCTCCAAAAAAAGGTGCAGTCAAGGCTTGTTTCATTGTCTGGCGTACATCCTCTTCGGTTAGCGTGCCGGTTACACCCATGTCCATCATATTTCCGGCAATTGCCAAACGGACAGCCATCAGCAGTGGGTCTTCTGCAGCTTCGATCTGAGCTCGGAAAGCAGGTGTCAATTCCAGAGCTAGATTGTTTAATTTGTCCTTTGCCTGTCGATACGGATCATTTATGCCAGTGATCTGACGTAACTTCTTGTGGATGCGTTGCGCAATAGCAGGAGGGGATTGGTCCAGATCCATATTTCCAGCCCAGAGCAGGACATCGCGCAGTATTTGCTCATGAACTGTGGTGTCTGTGGATACCAACCTGGCTGCATCCAGCGACTGTCGTAAAATGCAGGGAATACAATCAAGGGATGTCTTCATACTTAGTCATATGCCTTGCGTGTTGCTTCGTCTGTCATTGTTTGCGCGAGAAGCGGTTCCCATTCCGCAGTGTCTTCCCATGTTCCTAAACTATTGTGGATGTCCAAATATTTTTTGGGGATGGGATGTGTGCCGACAACAACTTTCACCCCATAGCGCTTTTCGAGAAAATCCTTGAATGTGTGAATGTAGGGACAGGGCGGATAGCCCACTAACAAGCCTGTAGCCAGGTGAATGACCTCCGCTCCATTCTTCACCATCTCCTCGCCGGTGTATTCAACATTACCTCCCGGACAGCCATCGCAAGTGGTGTACCCTACCAACTCCACGTCTGAATCTGCATATTGTTGAAAAGCACCTTCCTTGTTTTTCAGCGCTCGCAGACATTTGCCGCCCGCGCACGTTCGATATCGATTGCAAATGATGATTCCGATCTTTGTTGTTTTACTCATCTCTGCTCCTTTTCGTGTTTTGATCAAATCCGACACATGCTCCAGTCACTATTTGGTGACTGGAGCATGTGATGAAAGTGCCTATCCGTGACCGTGTTCTACACTCTCAGCGCATGGAGCCGCTTCTTTCAATTTGCCGCCCAAATAATTTTCCAGCGCCTGGCGTATTGTGCCATTCGCTCCGGTGGCAGCTTTAATTCCCAACTGCTCAAAAAACTCGATGGCGCGTCCGCCCATGCCGCCGCTTAAGATCACGTTAGCTTTTTGTTCATGAATAAAACCAGGGATTTGTCCGGGTTGATGCGCCTCTGCAAATGGGTTGGCAACTCCCTGCGTGGAGGTTACCTCACCGTTTTCCATGTTTACCATAATAAAGAAGGGGGCGTGTCCAAAGTGCTGGGCTACCATGCTTTCAAGTCCATTATTATTTTCTGCTGTAATTGCGATTTTCATGCTAAGTCTCCTGATTAATTAATTTTTCAAGTTCATCCGCCATTAAATATCCTTCGATGGCGATCTCTTGTGATTTTACACCGGGCACTTCTGCCACGGCTTTTTTGATGTCTGTTGCCAGCATTACTGCGATGGGACAGACAAACGATGAAGGACGAAAGGTATAGCGCACCTTGCCGAGCGTATCTACCCATAGGTTTTCCACCAATCGCATCCTGATCACGTCTATATTGGTTTCCGGGTCTATAACTGATTTTAACCGCTCTAAAATCGCCTGTTCCAATGAATTTTCGCTCATTTTTTCTCCAACAGTGCTGGAACGATTCGCTCCCAAATAGCTGAGATGGCGATACTTGATGGAGCTTGGGGATTGAAGACTGTCACCGCTTCGCCTGCTACCATTGCGCTGGCTACCGTCAAATCGAATGGAATTCTGCCTACGGTTTCGATTCCGCTCTCTTTACAAAACGCTTCGATCTCATTCGCGCCTGCGGGATAGATGTCTGCTTTGTTGATGCAGACCATTGCCTGTACACCGAAATGTTTGACCGTTTGTAAAACGCGATGCATGTCGTGAACTCCCGCCACTGTCGGTTCGGCGACGATCAATGCCAGGCTGGCGCCGGATACTGCCGAGATGACTGGACAGCCGATGCCAGGCGGGCCATCCACGATAACCAGTTCGCGGTTTTCATCCAAGGCTTGCAGGCGGGCGCGTTGTTTGACCAGAGTTACCAATTTGCCAGAGTTTTCCTGGCCGGGGTACAGGTTTGCATGGTACAACGGACCGAAACGGCTTTCGGAAAAATAAAAATTTCCAGCGATCTGTTCATGCATGCTAATACTTGTGTTGGGGCATTGATAGACGCAAGACGCGCACCCATCACAAGCGATGGGATCAATCAGGTATAAACCGTCAATGTAGTTAATGGCATCGAAACGGCATATAGCCTGACATTCGCCGCAGAAAGAGCAAGACTCTTGATCGATCACTGCCACTTTCCCCCCCTTGAAATCCTGCTGTTCCAATAAGCGGGGTTGCAGAACTAGTTCCAAATTAGCGGCGTCCACATCTGCATCTGCCAGAATGACTTTATTTGCCATCTGGCCTTGCGCAGCAAGATGGGAGAATGCGGCGGTGACGCTGGTTTTTCCAGTTCCACCTTTGCCGCTGAGAATGATTAACTGTTTCATTTGGCAACCCTTGCTGTAATGCTTTCGAGTAGGGCGCGGAAAATTTGCAGGTATTCAGGCGCGGCATCGACCAGGGTTTTGCCGCTTGCAATTGCTTCCGCGAAGTGTCGCTCCATTGGGATTCTCAAAAGGATGGGTAGATCCGCTTCGTCGCAGTAGGTTTCGACAGAGTTGTCGCCAATCCCGTCGCGGTTGACCACAACTCCGGCGGGGATTCCCAGCTCGCGGGTGATACCGACTACTTGTTTCAGGTCATGCAAACCAAAGGGTGTTGGCTCTGTCACCAACAGTATAAAATCTGCGCCGCGCATGGTCTCAACTACCGGGCAGGATGCCCCAGGTGGTGCATCGCGAATCTCAATATCAAATACTGGGTCTGGGTCCCATTTTTTTAACTCGCGGATAATTGGCACCGCCATCGGTTCTCCGACGTTCATCACGCCCTGGGTAAAATTAATGCCTGTAGCCGTCTTTCCACCTTCCAGCACGCCCATCACGTCCAGCCGCTCACTGATGGCTTTTTCAGGGCAGATCAGTGTGCAACTACCGCAACCGTGACATAGTTCGGGAAATATCAACGTTTTTTTAGCGATGACAGCAATGGCGTGAAATTCACAGACTTCTGCGCATTTGCCACAGTGGGTACAAAGCGCCTCGTCCACCACCGGCAGTTGGATGCCGACTTCCTTACGAATGTCCAGCGCCGGAATTAGAAAGAGCGCTGCGTTGGGTGCCTCTACATCGCAATCCATAAAGCGGACGGATGATGCTTCCTGGGCACTTAGTGCAAGGCTTGTGGCGACAGTGGTTTTTCCTGTGCCGCCTTTTCCGCTGGCTACGACGATTCGCATTAGTGAGCTGCTCCGTGATGGCCTGCGTGAGTGGCGGTATCAGCTTTACTTAGTTTGCCAGCCTTGAACAGCGCAAGTACTTCGGCCGCGGTCAGGGTTTCTCCTGATGGCGCAAGGTACATTTCTATCCCGGCAGGGGAGAGAGTGTCGAAGGCATTGGGTCCGTAAGCTCCGCTGATTACGACCTGTGCGCCAAGCTTGCCAATGAACTGAGATGCTTGCACACCCGCTCCACCCGAAGCAGAAAGCGCTGGGTTTTCATGGCATGTCCATAAATTTGTTTCACTATCAACTATACAAAATGCAGCAGCGCGTCCAAAGCGCGGGTCGAAGGGGGCTTCTAGTCTATTGCCAGAAATAGAAATTGCGATTTTCATGAACGATGGTTTCCTTTTATTATGGTCAGGAAAGGGAGATGGCATTTTGTCTCCCTTTCATTGTATGTACCTCTTTATCCCCTATTCCTTGTTGATTTTATCCAACCGTTCTGCCAGGCGCTCAATGGCAGATTGCAGGTTATCGAGCTGGGTACCAATCCAGGAATTTCCCTGGCTGGTAGATGAGCCCAGCCCGCGTCCGCCCATTCCTCGACCACCGCCTCGCCCCATACCTCGTCCTGTTCCGCGTCCAATTTCCGAACCCCCCTGTCCGCTGCAATTTCCCAACCCGCGTCCGGTGCGGGTGCCTTGTCCATTGGGTCCTGTACCATTTCTGTTTGGCATAATTTACTCCTTTTGTATGACTTGATCAATTGTTTTTCTTGACAGCGTCGTACGCCGCTTCAAGCGCTTCTATTTCCATGCGCCGCTGGCGCAGGGCTTGTATCCACTCCGTCAGGGTTGATTCTCCTTGCGGGGTGATGGTGTACATGCGCCGCTGGGGTCCCAGGCTGTCTTCGCCCCACGAACTAACCACCAATCCAGCGGTTTCCAGTTCGCGCAATGCACGATAAAGGATACTAATGTCCATTTCTTCGGTCCTGAAGCCATACTCTTTCAACCCATCCATCAGGCTGTATCCGTATCCTTGCTCGCGGTGTAAAAGCACCAGCAGGCAAGATTCCAGGAAAAACATCTTGCGTCTGCCGCCACCACGACCTTGTCCAAAACCTTGTCCTCTGGGCATAGTAATTCTCCTTTGTCTATAGTCTATCTCACTATAGACAAAAAGTCAATAGATAAAAATTAAAATAGTATGAGATTGTGCTATTTGGGGACAGTTCTGTTAGATTTGAATATCTGCAGGAATAATCTGAAAGGCGGCATCCATATGGCTCCCCAAAGCACCATTAATTCGTTCCAAAAAGTGCTGCTGGGTGCGGGTCTGCCACGAAAGCGGCTGAGCAGGGCGTCGAATGTATTTCCAAGCAAGTTTCCGAAGGTGATCATGCGCAGGTAGGTCATGATGTCGTTGGCAGTTCTTTCCCCGTAATAGGATGTCATCCGCTGCCAAACGGCTGGGTCGGGATTGCAATGTGATTCGGCATAGTGTTGGGCGAATGTCAGGGCAATCACTTCGGTTTCAGGGAAAGCTCCCAGATCAAGCGCCATCAATTTTTGCAGTTCGGTTTCCGAGATGCCAGCTGCCAATGCAGCCCGGCTGTGTCCATAAGAACAGTAGCGGCATCCATTAACACTGGTGACAACCATCATGATCTTCTCGGCAAAAGCCCTGCTGACCCGTCCACTACGTGCTGCTCTGCGCAAGCAAAAATATTGATTACATCGGCAGTAAAGGTGCGCGGGTTGTAAATGCGCTTATTAAAAATCACAGTGCTCAATTAGGTTTCCTTTTTATTTTGTCCGAATATTGTTCCATCCATAAATGAAAATGGAACAATATTCGAACCAGGGATGTCTTTTCTCTTAATTTTTTTGTCTGATGACTGTGTTTATTGGTTATGTAGCCAGTTCAAAGCCTCAGCCTCTGATTTGAAGTAGCGGACTGGGTGGGCGTAATAGCTTTCTGAGATTTCCAGAATGGCTGGGTCTATGTCAGCTCCAAAGATAGCTGTAATGGGCATCATCGGACGAAATTGCTGAAGGTGACGTGAACATTCTTCGCTTGTTGAGCCAGTCAGGTCAATCAGTAGTTTGCCTCGATAATTGTTCAGGAAGTTGGCAAGGGATTGCACATCACTGGGTTGAAATGCAGCTGTGTGACGACAGCGCATAACACCTTTTTCCACCGGGGTGATAGTAAACGATGTACTCATTAGAACCTCCTTTTCAGATATGAGAAGAGTCATTGGAGAGTAACCTTTGGGGCCATACCGGGCCTCCAATAAAATGCGTTTTCCTATATATTTATCTTGAAAAATGACGTTCAGTGGGATTGTCCCGGACATCCATGGGACAGAGCATTAGCAAGATGCGCGATGGAGCAGTTGAGGTATTTTTCCAATGGTGCGGCAGGTATGCTTCAAAGACCAGGCTGTCGCCGGGTTCCAGCGCATATTCCCGGTTGTCGACTGTATAGGCAATGTGACCTTCGATACAAAAGACAAATTCGCGCCCGGTATGGACGATGGGATTTTTTCCACTGTCCGCACCTGGTTTCAAGGTTACGATTAACGGTTCGGCGCCGAAATGCGGCATTCCCAATGCAAGATCTTCAATCGTACTGTGTTTGAACGCCACCTTAGCACGCTGACCGTTCTTTTGATAAATCAACTCTTTGGTCCCATTTTCTGTTGCAAAAAAATCACCGATTGGTACTTGCAGACTTTGTGCTAATTGCTGGAGAGTACTCACGCTGGGGGAGGTGCGTTCGTTTTCAATCAGGCTAAGGGTGTTGATATTTAACCCACTCATTTCTGAAAGTGACCGCATGGAAAGACCTCGCACCATCCGGATCTCGTGCAAGCGTTGACCGACACTGATCTCATCGTTTGAAATAAAACTAAACGGTCCGATGTTTTTTAGAACCTTATCTTTTTTGGGGATTAAAGTGGTTTTTCTGGTAAGCGTTTCATCTGATGACATGGAAACCTCTTTTTTATGTCGTTACTAATATTATAGTATAAAACTAACATTTAATCAATAAGATTACTAATTTAATGTGTTTAAAGCATGAATTTTATAAACCGCATATTTTGTTACAAAAAATCATAAATGATTGATGGTATGTAGCTTATGCCCGTTTAGTTCATGTTCAGGTTGGTGAGTCGATTTTGAGGGAACTAATGGAAACTTGCCATATATTTATTACATTTGTCATATCAGGGGTGATAAATGGCACTACCGCGCAAGGGATTACATCAATATACTATGGCAAGTTGTTGCAAACAATTGCAAACTAATGCAAATAGTAAACAAAATATGGACAACCTCCTAACTGCAAAACAAGTTCAAGATTTACTTAACGTAGACCGTACCACGATCTATCGGATGCTTAAAGATGGGCGTTTGACAGGTGTGAAAGTCGGTCAACATTGGCGTTTTCCGGCACGTGAAGTAAATGATATTCTGACGGGCACTACTTCGAGGGTAAATGAATTGGAAGGCCCATTGCCCAAGAACATACTGCCTTTGCATTGTGTGCAGCCTATGCAGGATGTGTTTGCCGAAGTCGCCGAAGTTGGTGTTGTAACAGCGGATAAGGATGGTATTGCCCTGACGCGTGTTAGTAATTCATGTGATTTCTGTAAACTGATTATGGGAAGTGATGAGGGACGGGCGGCTTGCAGCGAATCATGGACCAAACTTGTCAACCAGGAAAAGACAGCTCCAGAATTTACAACCTGCCATGCCGGTTTGCAATATGCACGCGCCCGCATTGAAGTACAAAGCGAGCTGATCGCCATTTTGATCGCTGGTCAGTTCTATGTGGAAGAGCCTGATCCTCAGGAGGAAAAGGAACGAATTCAAGCCCTTGCCCAAAAATATCATATCAGCGAAGACCTGCTTCTTCAGGCATCAAGGCAGATCTCTGCGCTCGATGGGCGGAAGCTTTCGAAGATCAGCGGGTGGCTGGAGCGTGTTGCCACCACTTTTGAACAGATCAGTTCTGAACGTGTCAACCTTATGGGTCGTTTACGGCAAATCGCCGAGATGAGTGCACTAAACTAACAAACCTTAAAGGAGAATAAAATGTCTTTCAATTTTGATCAGGAACTCGATTGTAGTGGTCTTGCGTGCCCAATGCCGATTTTGAAAACCAAGAAGGCGGTGGATGGCTTGCAGATTGGACAAGTGCTTAAAATGATCGCGACCGACCCGGGCTCATTACCCGACATCCAGGCGTGGACTTCCAAGACCGGTCATGAACTGGTTGGGCATGAAGAAGATTCCGGGAAGTTTACCTTCTACATCAAGAGAGCCAAATAAAAAACCTGCCGTTTTCGGCAGGTTTTTTATTTGGCTGTAATCAGCTAAAGGTGACTGAAGTTGTCTTAAATAATTCTAGAAGGAACCACATTTCGTCAAAGAGTGTGCTGAAGCAACCAATGTATTAGTTTATTAAGGAGAAAAAATGGCAAAACGAATGGCAATCATCTCATTGCATGGCAGTCTGGATGCGGGTTATCCACCTCTCATTCTCGCTACTGCGGCTGTTGCTATGGACATGGAAGTGGCAATATTCTTTACTTTTTATGGCTTGGAAATCATAAAAAAAGGTAACGCCGATAAATTGCAAGTCTCACCGATAGCGAATCCGGCCATGCCTCAGCCAATCCCTGGCATTTCTGTTCCTAATATCATAGGTGTATTACCTGGTATGACTGCGGTCGCCACCGGTATGATGAATGGATGGATGAAAAAGGCTAATGTTGCCAAGCTCAGTGAGCTACTTGAAATAGCCATTGAAAGCGGAGTGCGCATCATCGCCTGCCAGATGAGCATGGACGTGATGGGTATTAAAAAAGAAGACCTGATTGATGGTGTTGAGGTCGCAGGCGCCGCGGCATTCATTGAATTTGCCGCTGACGATGCGATTGCCCTTACTTTCTAAAAAAATAGGAGATATTCAAATGGCTGACGAAAAAATTCTTATTGTAATGACCAGCGGACCAGACACTCCGCGCCGCTGTGCCACTCCCTTCTTCTTCGCCACGCTCGCTGCGGCGATGGAGTACGAAGTAACCATGTTCTTCACAATTGATGGCACTCTCCTGCTTAAAAAGGGGATGGCTGAAACCGTATTCCCCAAAGCGGGCGGAAAACCGGTCAGCGGCTTCATTCAGGATGCGATGGATGCAGGCGTAAAATTCACCGCTTGTACTGCCTCCACTGAACTTCACGACCTTAAACCTGAGGACTTGATCGACGGCATCAAGATGGTTGGCGGCGCTTATATGTGGCAGCTGGCTGAAGACGCCAAGACCACAATGACCTTCTAATAATAAAAGGAGTTGAATATGACTGAAGTTAGAGGATGTAACCTTCCCGACGACCTGTATTACCTGATTGATAAACACGTCTGGGCAAAACCAATGGAAGACGGAATTATTCGCATAGGGATGACGGCTGTTGCTGCCAAACTGGCTGGTTCCAATCTGGCGGGTGTCACCGTCAAAGCAAAAAATATTGGACAGGAAATCATGCAGGGAAAAAGTGTAGCCACCGTGGAGAGCAGCAAGTTCGTTGGCCCCGTACCTGCACCGGTAACCGGGACCTTGCTGCGGGGTAATGAAAAATTAGCCGCTGACCCAAACTTTGTTTCGCGTGATCCTTATGGTGAAGGCTGGATCGCTGAGATCAAACCTGCTAATTGGGATGCCGATAAAGGTTCCCTTGCCACTGGCGCAGATGGCATTGCTGCCTACCAAGCCAAGTTGGAAGCCGATAATATTTCCTGTTCCTAAATTGCCATTCCAGCCAAGGTAATAGTTGAAATTATTTGGAGGAGAACATGCCCGAAGAAACGATTAAAAAAAATCTTGTTGATAAGGGAGTTTCAAGACGTGATTTCTTGAAATTAAGCGGTTTATTAGCCGCTGCCATGGGAATGCAACTTCCGCCATTGCAGGAGAGCGGATTACCCATGTCTCTAGGCACACCAGTACGCGGTGCACAAACAGAGCATGCGATTTTACATGCGCTTGAGACCAAAATGCGGCTGCCAGTCATTTGGCTTGAATTTCAGGATTGCACTGGTTGCACTGAAGCTGTCTCTCGCAGTGTCTCACCCAGTCTGACGAATCTGGTTCTCAATACCCTCACAATTGAATACCACGAAACCCTCTCTGCGGCGGCAGGTTATCAAGTGGAGCAGGCGAAGCAAGAAGCCATGAAAAAGTATGCCGGGCAATATATCCTTGTTGTGGAGGGTAGTATCCCCTTGGCGAATGATGGCGCATATTGTGTCATTGGTGGACGTACGGCTCTTGAGCATTTAAAGGAAGCGGCGTCTGGCGCGGCAGCAATTATTGCAGTAGGTAATTGTGCTGCTTATGGTGGACTTCCAAAAGCCAAGCCGAATCCAACTGATGCCAAGGGTGTTTGGGAGATCATCACGGACAAGCCTGTTGTCAATATATCGGGTTGTCCTGCGATCCCCGAAGCCACCACTGGCACGATTGCTCACTTTGCCATTTTCGGAACTTTGCCTGAACTTGATAACCTTAATCGCCCCAAGACTTTCTATGGTAAGACCGTTCATGATCGTTGTTTGCGCCGTCCATTCTACGAAGCTGGAAAGTTTGCGCTTTCTTTCGATGATGAAGGCGCTCGGGAAGGTCACTGCTTATATAAGTTGGGTTGCAAGGGACCGACAACCTACAATGCCTGCGCATCCATTAAATGGGATCAAGGCCTGTCATTCCCCGTTCAATCAGGGCATCCATGTCTTGGCTGCTCCGAACCGAATTTCTGGGATGGTGGCGGGTTCTACCAGGGTCAGTCTGCCCCGTTAGATCGCCCAACGGTCGCAGCGGTTGGTGCTGCCGTGGGCGCGGGTGCAGCGCTGGGAATTGGCGCAGCACTTGTCAATCAGTCCAGGAAGAAAGCTAAAAAAGGAGGTTCATAATGAACTCGCAAGCAGTTTTGGAATTTGCGCGTGGTCCATTCTTCTATTTTGCATTGCTGTTCATGCTGTTTGGGCTGGCGTTTCGCCTTTTTAGCGTGATAAGCCTTGGTTGGAGCAGGGACCGAGTCTCCCCGATGGGAAGCAAAACCAAAGGTGTAGTTGTTACCTTTTTAAAAGCCTTCCTGATCTGGCCATTTATTCCCTGGGTCAAAAATACATTCAATCGCAACCCGTTGATCTACATCGGCGGTGGTCTATTCCATCTCAGCCTGTTCGTTGTCATTATTTTGGGCACCCCCCACATGCTGGTTTGGAAGAGTCTGATCGGTTTTGGTTGGGCAACCCTGCCTTTGCCAATTGTGGATTGGATGTCCGCCATTGGAATTATCGCCATGGTGATTTTACTGATCAATCGGCGTATTCATCCTGTACTAAAATTGATCTCTGGTCCTGCCGAATTCTTTGCATGGCTGTTCGTGTTCCTGCCAATGCTGACTGGATACATGATGACCCATCATATTGGCGGTTCTTATGAAGCGCTGTATGCCCGTCACATGATTACCGTGGACGTGCTAATGATCTGGATTCCATTGAGCCGAATTTCCCACTTTGTGTTCTACTTCTTTTCGCGCGCCATTCATGGACAAGAATTTGGTAAGCGCGGCGTGGCTGTGTAGGAGGTGAATGATGATGTCTACAACTGAAAAAGCAATGGAAGCCTTCGTCCATGAAACAGGGGGCTGGGTGGCGGCGCAATTGGAGGCCTGTACACGCTGCGGTATGTGTGCTGAAGCCTGTCATTTCTACCAGGCAACTGGCAATCCTGAGTATGCGCCTGTTTGGAAGATGGAGCTCTTGCGTCGCGCTTATGAACAACGGTTCACAATTATTGGTGGTGTAAAAGCCACTTTGGGTTTGGACAAACGCGTGACTGACGAAGACCTCGCTCACTGGAGTGATTTAAACTACGAAGCCTGCACCGTTTGTAATAAATGCTCGATGGTTTGCCCAATGGGTATTGATATCGGTTCATTGTTGCATGGAATGCGCGCTGGTCTTGCTGCGGCGGAAGTCATTCCTGCTGATTTGGCTGCTGCGGTGACCAAGCAGGTCAATGAAGGAAGCCCGCTGGGTATGACTGACACCGTGTGGGATCAACGCCTCGAATGGGTTGCTGATGAATGGGAAGTTGAAATTCCACGGGACGTGAAGGGCGCAACTACGATGGTTGTATTCTCCTCCATCGAGGTGATGAAATTCCCTGCCAACGTTGCTGCGATTGCAAAAATCCTTAACAAAGCTGGCGAAAAATGGACAGTAAGCAGTAAGGCGCGTGAAATCGTCAATTTTGGTTTCTACGAAGGCAGCGAAGAACACACGAAATTATTCCTTAACCGTGTTCTTGATGGCGCGAAGGATTTGGGGGTTAAGCGCATTGTAGTGACTGAGTGTGGACATGCTTATGATGCCCTTCGGTGGCATGCCGCCAATTGGATTCCTGAAGCCAGCAATTTTGATGTCATTCATATCACTGGTGTGTTGGGCGAATTGGTGGGTAGCGGGCGGATCAAGATCAAACCGGGATTCTTCGATAATGGCGGCAAGATCACCTTCCATGATGCATGTAAGATTCAGCGCAAGGGCGGGCATATTCAGGAGCCGCGCGATATCCTCAAGGTTCTGGCTCCCAATTCGTTTACCGAAATGACCCCTAACCGTGAAGAGTCTGTTTGTTGTGGTGGCGGTGGCGGCGTGATCGCGGTCAAAGCCGCTGACCCTGTCCGCTATGCCTCGTTTGAGTTGAAAATTGATCAGGTGAATGCAGTCGGCGCGAAGACGGTTTCAATGACCTGTTCCAACTGCCGCCTGCAATTTACAGACAGTGTTGACCATTTCAAGTTGGATTGGAAAGTCGCTGGACTGTCTCAGATGGTAGCTGACGCGTTGGAAGAGTAGGAGATAACTCATGGCACAAAGAATTGTTGTTGACCCAATTACCCGCATTGAAGGACATCTGCGCATTGAGGCCGAACTGGATGCAGAGAACAAAATCAGCAAGGCGTATTCCGCAGGCACGATGGTGCGGGGTATTGAAATCATTTTGAAAGGGCGTGACCCACGCGACGCCTGGGCATTTGCCCAGCGCACCTGCGGTGTCTGTACCACTGTCCACTCATTTGCGTCCATCCGCTCGGTGGAAGATGCTTTGGGAATTCAAATCCCGAAAGCTGCCAACCTGATTCGTAACATGATGATTGCCCAGCAATACGTTCACGATCATGTTATGCATTTTTACCACTTGCATGCCCTGGATTGGGTGGACGTTGTCAATGCGCTGCAGGCAGACCCTGTCCAGACCTCTGCCATTCAGCAGAGTATCTCACCTTGGGCGAATTCTTCTCCAGCTTATTTCAAGGATGTTCAAAGCAAGGTAAAAGGTATTGCCGAAAGCGGACAACTCTCTATTTTCGCAAACGCCTATTGGGGTCACCCCGCTTACAAACTGCCGCCTGAGGTTAATTTACTGGCAGTGGCGCATTATCTTGAAGCATTGGAAGCACAAAAAACCTTCACCAAGATTCACACTATTTTCGGCGGCAAGAATCCGCACCCCAATTTTGTGGTTGGCGGCGTACCCATGCCCATTGACCTGAACAGCGATACTGCTCTCAATGCCGAACGCCTGTCCATCATCAAAGATAGCATCGACCGCATGATCCAATTTGTAAATCAGGTCTATATTCCCGACCTGTTGGCAATTGCACCCTATTACCTGGAATATGCCGGATTGGGTGAGGGGCTCGGAAACTTCCTAACCTGGGGCGAACTACCCGACACTGACATCAAAGACACCTCGAAATTCGTTGTGCCGCGCGGCGTCATAGTTAATCGAGACCTGACCCACATCGAGGAGCCTAATCCTAACGACTTCGACATGATGAAGGAATATATTGCTCATTCGTGGTACGAGCAGAGCGTTGGTGACAAGGAAGGCTTGCATCCATTCAAGGGTGAGACCAAGTTCAACTTTACCGGACCCAAGCCGCCTTATGAACAACTGGAAGTAGAACAGAAGTATTCCTGGCTAAAATCTCCACGTTGGGCAGACACCCCAATGGAGGTTGGTCCTTTGGCACGCGTTCTTGTCATGTATGCCAGTGGTCACAAGCAAACTCAGGACTTGACTAACTTTGTCCTTAAACAACTTGACGCGCCTCTTGAGGCCGTGTTCTCAACACTTGGTCGCACTGCAGCCCGCGGTATTGAAACAGTTGTCTTTGCAGATGAAATGCTAAAGAGCTATACTGATCTGATTGACACCATCAAGGCTGGCGATACCCGGACATTCAACGGCGAAAAATGGGAGCCGACCACATGGCCCTCTCACGCAGAAGGTTTCGGCTTCATGGAGGCCCCACGCGGTGCACTCGGACACTGGGTTGTGATTGAGGACGGCAAGATCGAGAACTACCAGATGGTCGTTCCGACTACCTGGAACGCTTCCCCGCGGGACCACAAGGAACAGGCTGGCGCGTATGAAATGTCCCTGGTTGGCACTCCGCTTGCCGTGCCTGATCAGCCGCTGGAGATCCTGCGAACCATCCACTCGTTTGACCCGTGTATGGCATGCGCCATCCACATGGTGGACGCCGACGGGAATGACCTCGGTGAGGTTGCGACTGGCTTGAATGTTTGTATAAGCTAGTAAACATAAACGGAAAAAGCGACCTCCGCTCTAAAAAAACGGAGGTCGTATTCTCTTATTGGTAACATACTTATGAATTCATCAACTCCTAAAAAAACTTCAATTATAAAAACTTTCGCCCCCGGCTGGTTTGCCTCTGTCATGGGTACTGGCGTAATTGTTATCGCGCTCTTTGTTTTTCACAGCGTATTTCCATTTGCTAAAGTGCTGGAGAGCTTCTTCCTATTCGTTTCCATTATTCTCTTTTTGATTCTCGTCGTGCCATGGACTTTGCGCTGGTTTTTATATCCAGCGGATGTGCGCAATGATTTAATGCACCCTGTATCTGGAGCATTCTTCCCAACCATGCCTATTTCCCTGTTGGTAATTGGCATTGCCTTGGAGAAGGCCGGCGTTGGCTTGGTGGCAGAAGACATTCTTTGGAATATTCTGCAGACCTTGTGGGTCTTAGGCTCGACTGGAATCTTGATTTTTGCGTTGACCATCCTCAACGACTTCTTTCATAAAACAGACGTGCAGTGGGAAACCTCTACACTCGGCTGGTTGATTCCTCCTGTTTCGGCGTTGTTGGTACCCGTATTAGGCATCAGCCTCGCGGTACATTTTCAAGGAACAACTTGGGGCGCGGTCAACTTGATTGCCAGTCTCATTTTCACAGGGTTTGGCAGTATTTTGTTTATCTTTGTCATGTCTCTGGTGTTCATCCGCTATATTTTTCATCCCATGCCGCCTGCACATCTCGCGCCAACCATGTGGGTTGGAATTGCTCCAACTTCCATTCTGACCATTCTTGTGTTAAAGTTTGTCAAACCTCTGGCGTTATTTTTTCAGGCGACTCCTGAGATTGAACTGACCTTGAATTTTCTTTCAAAGCCGTTAGGCGTGATGTTGTGGGGGTTTGCGTTATTTTGGTTATTGCTGGCAATTATCGTCACATTGGGCGTTCATCAAAAATTATCTCTGCCTTTTGCACTTAGTTGGTGGGCGTTTGTCTTCCCTGTAGGCGCTTTTACTGTTTCTACTGGCGTTTTGAATCAGGCGATACCCCTGGCGATTTTCCAGTGGGTCGGAATATCCATGCTAATATTTCTTTTGATCCTTTGGCTGGTCGTGATTGTTAACACGTTAATCGGTGTCTGGCGTGGAAGTATTTTTGGGCCGCACACATCCCCAAAACGCTGATATGATTTGGGGATGATTTACCCTTATTTTATGGAGACTGGCATGGATTCTGTCAACACGGGAAGAAAAATTGTAATGGGATTGGGGAACACACTCAACAAAGATGAAGGACTTGGGGTTCATGCACTTGATCGCCTTGAGAAGAAAATCGCTTCCCTCGCCCCCGATTTGGAATTTGTTGACGGCGGTGCTCTGGGTTTGAATTTGCTGCCCTGGGTCGAAGAAGCCTCTCATTTGCTGGTATTGGATTCTGTTGTTTCACGCTTTTCCCTGCCTGGTCAGGTGATGGAACTGGCCAAGGATGAGATCCCACTTTACCGTAATATCAAAATGTCTGACCACCAGATCACTTTTCAGGAAGTGCTTGGGATTGCCAAAATTCGCAGCCATTATCCCGAATATCTGCATCTGGTCGGCGCACAGCCGGTGGATATGAATATTGGCTACGGGATGAGCCAGGAAATTGAATCTGTCATCCCTCAGATTTTGGAAAGAGCCGAACGGGTTTTACGTGAATGGGGATTGATCGCCGGGTAATTGGCTTACCAAACCAAAGGATCACAAAACATGAATTACTATTTTCTCGACAAAGTTTCCTGGGAACACAGCCAGTCGCTATATCATGCCGCTGCATATTTGGGACATGAAGCGGTATTCATTCTCAGACCCGCCACGCCCTATGTCTGTATCGGTTTTCATCAGGACGCCGAACAGGAAATTGATCTGGATTTTACAAATATCAACAATATTCCTGTGTTTCGTCGTGAAGTTGGCGGCGGCGCGGTTTATCTCGATAGTGGTCAGTTGTTCTATCAACTCATCCTCCGCAGGGACAATCCACAGGTTCCAGAGGATAAGGATGCAATTTATCGCAAATTCCTAATGCCAGTAGTGGAAACCTACCGTGAATTTGGTGTCAATGCCGAATATAAACCTGTCAATGATATCATCGCAAACGGGCGCAAGGTTTCTGGTAATGGTGCAGCTGAAATCAACGATATGATTATCATCGTTGGAAATTTTATCCTCGATTTTAATTATGAGATGATGAGTAAGAGCTTGCGCGTACCGGATGAAAAATTCCGTGATAAGGTGTTTAAGACTTTGCAGGAAAATCTCAGTACCATGCTGCGTGAGACGGGTTCTCTGCCAGACATAAGACAATTGGGGGACGCACTTATCAGACGGTATGAAATCATCCTTGGAGCGATGGACCTGAAGACCGAACCTGATGCCGATCTGGTTGCCAAAGCGGAGGAACTGCAAATCGAGCGCCATACCAATGAATGGTTATTTGCCAATGACCGCCGACGCCCCGAAGCACGGCAGGTAAAAATCCGTGAAGGCGTTTATGTCATCCAAAATATGCTCAAGGTTCCAGGTGGATTGATTCGCGCCACAGCTGTTAACGAAGACGGCATTCTGCGCGATGTACATTTTTCAGGCGATTTTTTCTTTTATCCCGCTGCAGACCTGCCAAAACTCGAATTTGCGCTAAGCGGAATACCTGCGCAAAGTGAAGCCATTACAAAAGCTATTGAATCCTTTTATGAATGTAATTCCATTGAGTCTCCAGGCGTTCAACCGATGGATTTTGCCCGCGGATTAATCCCTGGATAAAGAAAACAACCATGCATGAATTGCCGATTACAGAGTCTTTATTAAAAATTGCCCTTCAACATGCGGAAAAGGCAAATGCCAGGCGCATTACGGATTTGCATATTGTGATGGGTGAACTCGCCACGATGGTGGATGATTCGATCCAATTCTACTGGGAGATCATCGCTAAAGACACAATTGCAGAAAAGGCTATTTTGCACTTCCGCCGCGTGCCTGCTGAATTGCAGTGCATGACCTGTTTTGAAAAATATCACCCCACCGACAAGGAACTGGTTTGCCCCAATTGTCATAGTGTCGGCGCAAAGATCATTAAAGGCGAAGAATTCTCACTTGATGCTATCGATGTGGAATGATCAACCTAAAGGCAGGTTAACAAAGTAACACGGAAATTTCTCCCTAACTATCATCCTTTTGGAGCCTCCATGACCCAACGTGTATCAATCGTCGAAAATATTCTCAATGCCAATGACCGTTTGGCGGAAGAAAATCGCACCCGTATTCAATCAGCGGGTGTGTTTTCCATCAACATCATGGCTTCACCTGGTGCGGGCAAGACCTCACTGATCGAACAAACCCTGTCTCGCCTGAATGGTAAATTACGCGTCGCCACCATAGATGGCGACATTGCCACTTCCATAGATGCCGACCGCGCAGCTGCGGCTGGTGCGCAAGCAGCGATCCAAATTAATACAGGCGGAGACTGCCATCTCGATGCAGTCATGTTGCATGGCGCGCTGGAACAGCTTGACCTTACCCTGTTCGACTTGCTTATTGTCGAGAATGTGGGCAACCTTGTTTGCCCCGCCAGTTTTAAACTTGGTACACACAAATCAGTGCTGGTAGCCTCTGTTCCCGAGGGTGATGACAAACCTTATAAATATCCAGGCATGTATCGCGGTGTGGATGCATTGGTCATAAACAAGATCGATCTCCTCCCATATGTCACCTTTCGTATGGATTATTTTGAGCGTGGCGTGCAAGTTCTTAACCCTGGGGTTTCCACCTTCCCGCTCTCCTGCCGCACCGGCGAAGGCCTGGATGCGTGGGTCGATTGGCTTACTGACAACGCCAAATAATAAAATGCAAGGACTGTGTGTTCATATCACAGGTATTGTCCAGGGGGTCGGCTTTCGACCCTTTATTTACAATCTAGCCACGCGCCATAAACTCAAGGGTTGGGTCAAGAATACTTCTGCTGGTGTTGAAATTGAAGTGGATGGGGAAAGGGATGTTCTGGAATTATTTGTACACCAAATAAAAGAGGAGGCTCCCACTCTTTCTCGCATTGATGAATTCTCAGCATCCTTCCGACGCGCCCATGGATTTACTGACTTTGATATTCTTCATTCTGAATCAGTTGAAGGCGCCTTCCAGCCGATCTCACCGGATGTCTCGACCTGCCCAGACTGTTTGCAGGAACTCTTCGATCCAAATGACCGCCGCTTTCGCTATCCATTCATCAATTGCACCAATTGTGGACCACGTTTCACCATTATCAATGATATTCCGTATGACCGTTCCAAAACAACGATGGCACATTTCCGGATGTGCCCTGATTGCGAACGCGAATATAAAGACCCAACGGATAGAAGATTTCATGCCCAGCCTGTGGCTTGTCCCGTTTGTGGGCCGCAAGTAACATTTGAACGTTTGAATGTTGAAACGTTGGCTGGTTTGGAGGATGCATTAGTCGAAACACGGAATGCCCTGAAAAAAGGTGAGATTGTTGCCATTAAAGGACTTGGTGGATTTCATTTGGCATGTGACGCGACCAATGAGCAGGCCGTCACCGAACTTCGTACCCGCAAACTCCGTGTTGATAAACCTTTCGCATTGATGATGCCGGATATTGCAACCATCGGACAGCATTGTCTTCTCAACGACGATGAACGTGAGTTGCTTCAATCCTCTGCGCGCCCGATCGTCTTGCTCAAAAAAAAACCAAGATCAACCATCGTCGAGGAAGTTTCGCCCCGACAGGGTTGGCTCGGTGTCATGCTTCCGTATACGCCGCTGCATTATCTGCTGTTCACTGACAGCGGTTCACAAATTACGGCGCTTGTTATGACAAGCGGTAATCTAACTGAGGAGCCCATCGCCATCAACAATAACGATGCGCGCCAAAGACTCTCCAGGCTTGCCGACGCGTTTTTGATGCACAACCGGGATATTCATATTCGTTGTGATGATTCAGTGATGAGAGTGGTGGATGCTGAATTGTTAATGGAGGATGATCGTGAGTCACCATCCATTGTCCACCGTCCATCCTCTGTTTACCCGATCCGTCGTTCTCGTGGCTACTCACCATTTCCAGTGAAATTATCCTGGGATGTGCCCCAAATTCTAGCGGCTGGCTCAGAGTTGAAGAATACATTTTGTATCACGAATAAAAATTATGCGTTTTTGAGTCATCATATTGGGGACATGGAAAACTACGAAACATTAAAATCCTTCGAACAGGGTGTCCAGCATTTTGAGCGATTATTCCGTGTCAAGCCGGAAGCCATTGCCTGTGACATGCATCCCAATTACCTGGCTACTCGTTATGCACTTGCACGTGCCGAAAGTGAAAACCTTCCGGTGTTCAACATTCAACACCACCATGCGCATGTCGCTGCTTGCATGGCAGAGCATGGATTGGACGGCTCACATCCGGTGATTGGTGTTTCGTTCGATGGGACAGGTTATGGCGAAGATGGCGCAATTTGGGGCGGCGAGATTTTGGTGGCAGATTATATGTCGTTTCAAAGGGCGTTTCATCTTGAATATTTTCCATTGCCAGGTGGGGATGCTGCGATCAAGAAGCCTGCCCGGACTGCACTGGCTTTATTGTGGCATCTCGGCTTGGAATGGGACGAGCGGCTTGACTCGGTTGCTGAATTTTGTACCCAGGATCTAGTTGTTTTGCGGGCACAGTTGGAGAGAAAAATCAATACTCCAATGACTTCTTCGATGGGACGATTATTTGATGCAGCGGCTGCTTTGACAGGGGTGCGGCAGAAGGTCAATTACGAGGGACAGGCTGCAATCGAGTTCGAAGCGCTGGCGGATTCGGCTGAAAAAGGAAAATATACCTTTGGGCTGGGGCAGGGAAAGGTGGAAACTCATACCGCTGTTGAATCGTTGGTAAAGGACGTAATGGCGGGAGTCCACCCTTCAATAATTTCAGCCCGTTTCCATAACGGTCTGGCTGAAATGGTGCGGGAAACGTGCTTGAAAATTAAATCTGATACTGGGATTAACGAAGTTGTATTATCGGGCGGGGTCTGGCAAAACATCACCCTGCTGCAAAAGGTCATGCGGCTTTTGACGGCCTCTGGTTTAATTGTATATATTCATCAAGAAGTGCCTGCGAATGACGGCGGCCTGTCCTTGGGACAAGCGGTCATCGCGGCAACAAGAATGAGAGGATAAAATGTGTTTAGGCGTACCTGGAAAAATTGTTGAAAAATATGAAAAGGGTGGGTTGCACATGGCGAGAGTGGATTTCGGCGGAATTTTCCGTGAAGCTTGTTTGGATTATGTGGAAAATGCTGAGATCGGGGATTATTGCGTGATCCATGTTGGATTTGCGATCAGTGTGTTGAGCGAATCGGATGCGATGGAAACGCTCGAGTTGCTGAGGCAGATCGGCAGCGTTGAAGAAGAGCTGGGGGAACCCGTGCAAAGTATTCCGCGCTACCAACCATGAAATACATCGACGAATATCGCAGCGCACCCCTGGTAAAAGGTGTCATAGAAGAGATTCGCCGTTCTGTGACGCGCCCATGGACGTTAATGGAAATATGCGGTGGGCAAACCCACGCAATAGTCCGCCACGGCATTGACCAACTGCTCCCACCGGAAATTGAATTGGTTCACGGGCCAGGCTGTCCGGTGTGTGTGACACCCCTGGAGTTGATCGACAAGGCGCTGGCAATTGCATCCCAGCCAAATGTTATTTTCTGTTCATATGGCGACATGTTGCGTGTGCCTGGTTCTGGACGCGACTTGTTCTCGGTCAAAGCGCAGGGAGGTGATGTGCGTGTTGTCTATTCGCCACTGGATGCCGTGGCGCTGGCTGAGAAAAATCCTGATAAACAAGTTGTTTTTTTTGCGATTGGATTTGAGACCACCGCGCCGCCGAATGTGATGAGCGTGATCCATGCCCAGCGCCTCGGGTTGAAAAATTTCTCTGTGTTGGTTTCACATGTACGCGTGCCGCCTGCCATGAAGGCAATTTTGGGCTCCCCGCATAACCGTGTGCAGGGGTTTTTACTTGCGGGACATGTTAACGCAGTGATGGGGTATCACGAATATTTTCCGTTGTTGGATGAATTCAAAATTCCAATGGTAGTGACAGGCTTTGAGCCGCTTGATATTGTGCAGGGGATTTTAACAACTGTACAATTACTCGAAGCAGGAAAAATTGAAATTGCAAATGCCTACCAGCGCGCAGTGACACTGGAGGGCTTGGTGCCTGCACAGAACGCGATTCGAAAAGTCTTTATGGAATGTGACCGAACCTGGCGCGGCATTGGCATGATCGCCATGAGCGGGTGGTGTCTGCGCCCCGAATTTGATCAATTTAACGCCGAAAAGCGTTTTAATGTGGGCGACATTCACACGCAGGAATCATCACTTTGCATCGCAGGACAAATCCTGCAGGGTCTGAAGAAACCGCATGATTGCCCCGCATTTGGCAGGGAATGCACGACTGAAAACCCACTTGGAGCAACGATGGTTTCGTCAGAAGGTGCGTGCGCTGCATATTACAAATATGGGCGTTAGGAAGTTTGGCTTGGGTTGGCTTGTTCCTGCCTGGCATTCCCCTGTGGAGATCATATGACTGACAAAACAATAAATATTGAAGGTGCAGTTTGTACGCCGCCGCTTCCGCATGGTGAACAGATCGTCATGGGACACGGTGCGGGTGGACGTATGAGTCACCAGTTGATCCAAAAAGCATTTATGTCTGCCTTTGATAATCCTGCCTTGCGTGCGGGGGATGATGCCGCACGGCTCGAATCAGACCTGCATGTAAATCTGGCCATCAGTACCGATGCGCACGTGGTTTTTCCCCTGTTCTTCCCTGGCGGAGATATTGGAAAACTGGCGGTCTGTGGTACGGTCAACGATGTGGCAATGCTGGGTGCAAGACCGCTCTACTTGACTGCAGGATTTATTCTTGAAGAAGGCTTGCCGATTGAAATGCTCAAACTTATTGTGGCTTCCATGAAGGATGCCGCCGAAGAAGCGGGTGTGCATATTGTGGCTGGTGACACGAAGGTTGTGCAGAAAGGCAAGGCTGACGGCTTATACATTACCACTGCAGGCGTTGGTGTGATTCGGGAAGGTGTAAATATTGGGGGGGCGCAGGCTAAAGTTGGTGACATCATCATATTATCTGGTTCGATCGGTGATCACGGCATTGCTGTTTTAGGAGCCCGCGGTGAATTGGGTTTTGAGTCTGGCATTCAGAGTGATGTGGCTCCGCTTAATCATTTGATCGCTGCCATGCTGGCTGTCAGCAATAATGTTCATGTGTTACGTGATCCCACTCGGGGTGGACTGGCTACTACGTTAAACGAAATTGCCGTGCAATCCAATATTGGTATATCGTTGAATGAGCAGTCCATTCCCATCCATCCTGAGGTTAATGCGGCGTGCGAAATGTTGGGCTTTGATGCCTTATACGTAGCAAATGAGGGCAAACTGGTGGCAATTGTTGCAGCAGATGATGCAGAGAAAATTCTTGCTGTGATGAAGCAGACACATTACGGTGAAGGCGCTGTCATAATTGGCGAAGTTACCGCCGAACCGAAATCACGTGTGTTACTTAAGACAGCGTTGGGTAGCACCCGAATCGTGGACATGCTGGCAGGAGAAATGCTGCCGAGAATTTGCTGATCTCCATCATCCCTGCATCCTTGCACCAGCTTTGAGAGATGGGGAGGATTGGGGTGATGGCATGGTACGCTTGAAAATTACGGAGTCCTGAAGTTTCACTTTTGTGCTCCAGAAAAATTTTATCTTGGAGGAACCATGAGTAATACACAGGAATTTAAGATTGGCGCTGATTTATTTTCCATACCCGCAGATCGATTCTATGGGCGCGACAATCACATGTGGGCATTGTATGACCATGTCACAGGCTATGCGACCATTGGCATGGACTCACTTGGCCTTGCCTCACTGGGTGACCTTGCGTACGTCTCTCTGCTGCCTGTTGGCACCAAAGTAGAGCGCGGCGAATCGCTTGGTACACTTGAAGCGGCGAAAATGACGGGAGATTTGACATCGCCCATCAGCGGCGAAATTGTCGAACGCAACGATCTAACTGTCCGCAACCCCGCTCTTGTTAATCAGGAAACTTACACCAATGGCTGGCTGGTGGTCATAAAACCAAGTGACTGGGAACATGAATCTAAACAAATGGTTTCGGTGGTTGAACTGCCCGATTGGGTTGATGCGGAACTTGTTCGGTACCGGCAGCAAGGTTGGATAGACTAATGGAACTGCGCTTAATCATCCAGGACAATGTTACTGCTTCGTTTGGTCTTAGCGCTGATGAAGTGATCGGTGAACGGGTTGGTTCGGGTGAGTCCGTTCCCACCCTGCGCCTATACACCTATCGATCCCACTGCGGGCTGGTTGGACGTTTTCAAAATATCCAAAACGAACTGCGCCTTGATTTTTGTAAAGAGAATCATATCGCTGTTAATCGTCGTCCCACCGGCGGCGGCGCGATCATCATGGGCGACGGACAGTTGGGACTGGCGCTCATGTTGCCGGGGCAGGCAGAAGACACCTACAGCCGCGCGCGTGATCTGATGCTGACACTCTCAGAAGGCATTATCAAAGGGCTGAATGAACTTGGTGTGAATGCCCAGTTTTATAATAAGAACGATATTCTCGTCAATGGAAAAAAGATTGTTGGTACGGGCATTCATCGCGCCCACTCTGGCAGTCTGCTATTTCATGCCAGTATATTGGTTGATTTGGACGTAAAACTGATGCTCCAAGTGCTTAACACGCCGTTGGAAAAAATCTCCGACAAGCAGATCGCAGCCATCAGTGAAAGGCTGACAAATGTGCGCCATGAATTGGGACGCGATGTTCCAGTGGATGAAGTTCGCCAGGCGATTGCGCGAAATTACGCAACCACTCTCGGTGTTGAGATGATTTCTGGAACCTATACAGCGGACGAACTTCAGGCGATTGAAAAAGTTGAAAAAGAGAAATATCTTAACGACGAGTGGATTTTCCAGACTTCATCGGTGGAAGATAAATTCGGCGGTGCCAAATTTAAGACCCCTGTAGGCCTGCTCGATATTCGGGTGGCGCTGGCAGGCGGAACTCTCAAATCCGCTTACATTGGGGGTGACTTCTTCGCCGAAGAATCAGCTGTCGCCGAGTTGGAATCCGCAATGCGCTGGCATTCGAGCCAACCTGAAAAAATTTCCGCCACGCTGGCGAAGGTGTATCAGCGTCGTGAAAAAGATTTCAATGGCCTGCCGCTGGAAGCCATTCAGCAGACCACGCTCAAAGCCATCACCAATGCCCAGCTTGTGGAAATACACAGGTCCGCCAATCCCTATGACCCTGCCGCTTAATTCCGAAATCATCTTCCATACACCAGGCTTTCGCGGTTACAAAACTGATGAACACGACAATCGGGGTGCAGTGGAATATGTCTCGGTAAGTGTTACAGGTACAACTTGTGCACTGCACTGCGACCATTGCGATACGAAAGTCTTGCGCGGCATGACGGACTTGCGGCGCTTTGACGGCTCGTTGTTTGATATGTGTGAATCGTTGGCGGAGGGTGGTACGCGCGGCGTGTTAATATCGGGTGGCAGTGATTTGCGTGGACGGGTTCCCCTGCTGCCGTACATCGCTGATCTTAAACGCGTTCGCATGGAGTTGGGGATTTCTGTCCGTGTACATGTTGGATTGCCCGACGAAGAAACCTGTGCTGCACTTGGAGAAATTGGCCTTGACGGTGCGATGATCGACATCATAGGTCACTCGAGCACCATTCGCGAGGTCTATCATCTTGATGCCGATCCTGAAGATTATGAAGATGCGCTTTCGTGGCTGGAGAAATACAAGGTTCCGATGGTGCCGCATATTATTCTGGGCTTGCATTACGGAAAAATGCTTGGTGAAGATCGCGCCCTGGAGATGATAGTCCGTCACCCTCCGAAATTGCTGGCACTGGTGGTCTTGATGTCCATCTCGAAGACCGCGATGGCAAAGGTCAACCCGCCGACACTTAGGGAGATTGGCGCATTCTTTCAGAAGACTCGCGGGCAACTCCCGTTCACTCCAGTAATGTTGGGATGTGCTCGTCCCATGGGAGGAATGAAAGTTGAGATTGACCGTTTGGCGGTGGATTCTGGTTTTAATGGGATCGCCTTTCCAGCCAACGGTATTGTTGAATACGCACGCCAGGCTGGGCTGCACCCGCAGTTCGTTAATGCCTGCTGTGGGGTTACCTGGTAGATAAAATTCATTTCATGTCATGACGAGGCGAATACCAATCCAGCCAGTTTGATCTCCCAGTCCAAAGAAAGTCCACTGGGCGAAAAAAAGCATCCTCGTAATGAAATTTAGGAGTAAACATGGCAAAAGTTACCATACCTGTAAGTGAACAAGCGGAACAATTTCAGATCAGTCCTGATTATGTCCGTATTAGCATGGCAGCGGCGATTGAACTCGGATTAAAGCCGGGACGTATTGAGCGCGCCTCTTGCGATTGCATCAATCTGCTGCAAAATTATCCTGAAGGTTGTTATGCAAATTGCACCTATTGTGGGTTGGCGCGGGAAAGACCTGGCTTGCCCGAGGATAATACCTTTATCCGCGTGGGTTGGCCGCTGTATTCAACCGACTTGATCGCTGAAAGGATCGCCATCCGCGAGGCAAAAAAGGAAGTCGGGCGCGTGTGTGTTTCGCAGGTGCAGGATCACCGTGCCAATGAAGATATGATGGAGATTATTCGCCGTGTGCGCTTAAAAGCCCCTCAAGTTCCGGTTGCAGCATTGGTCAGCGCAACCCTGTTGAATGAGGCGAAACTGCTGGAGATCCGCGCTGCTGGTGTGGATATTATCGGTATAGGTCTGGATGGTGCGACAGAGGAAATTTTTGATGAGGCGCGTGGCAAAAAGACTCGGGGTCCGCACAAATGGGATTACCACTGGGAGATTATCCGCATGGCACGCAAATTATTTGGACCCATGAATGTCAATTGTCACATAATCGTTGGGCTGGGTGAAACAGACCGCGACCTTTTTAATTTATTCCTTCAATTGCGAAATGAACAAATCGCAGGTTATCTATTTGCGTTCAACCCTGAGCCAGGAACAGCCACACAGGATCTGCCGCGTCAACCCATATATCGTCATCGCCGCGTACAACTGATCAAGTATTTGATCGAAAATTATGAATTATCCCCGGCGGCCATCACCTATGATGCTGCAGGCGGGCTATTAAAGTTAGATGCCCCCCTTGCTATGCTGGATGAAGCCATAAACTCAGGCCTGCCATTCATGACCAATGGTTGTCCCGACCGCCATGGTGTGATGGCATGTAACCGTCCTTATGGTTCGTATCGCCCCAGTGAAGAATATCGTGATTATCCCTTTGTACCAACTGCAGAGGATGTTAGAGTCATCCGTGAACAGATGTGTCTGGATGAAGTTTGGGCAGCGTAGAAATTTCCAATTCCATGAAACCAATCCGGTTAATTAACCTGGGAGCTGTTCCATCGTGGCAGACCCAGGCTGTTTACCACGCCCTTGCGAAGCGTATGGATGATCAGGCTCAAGACACGATTGTGATCTGCCAGCCGACAGAGCCCTATCTTTGCCTGGGGTATCATCAGGTATTTGATAGTATTTTTGATTCCGTAGAATGTTCACGGCGCGGACTGCCGGTATATCGTCGACGATTGGGCGGCGGTGCAACTTATCTGGATAAGAACCAGATTTTTTACCAGTGTATTTTTCATCATATCCACATGCCTGCCATGCTGAAGGACATATTCACATTTTCATTGAATTCACCCATTGCCGCGTTGCGGGGTTTGGGTCTGGATGCCAGCCTCCATGATATAAACGAAATTGAGATCCAGGGGCGACGGATCGCGGGGACAGGCGGGGGAAGAATTGGTGAGGCGACGGTTGTGGTCGGGAACATCCTTTTCGATTTTGATTATGAAGCCATGACAGCGGTCTGGCATATACCCTGGGATTCCTTCCGATCACTGGCGCAGAGAGCATTGCGCCAGCATATCATCACAATTAAAGATTTGTCGCTGACCATAAGCATGGATCAGATGACTGAGTTGTTGATTTCGGCATATTCCAGGTCCATGAAACGGCCGCTGGAGATGGGAATGCTCACCCCTGGGGAAATGCAAGCTGCTGAAGAGGAAGCGGGTGAAATGACCTCTCTGGAATATCTGGAACTGCATAAGACGGATGTCAAATCCGAGCCGATGCGAAAATTGAAAATTTCAGCACGGGCATATATTATTTATGATGAAGTCTGCCATGGTAAATATGATGTGGAAGGTAGTTTTTGGATCAATGAAGATATCATTCAATCTGCCATTTTGCGATCCAAGCCTGAACGGGAATGGCACTCCATTGAACAAAAATTATGTGGGAGATCCATCAAGGATTGGAAGAATGACCTTGAGAAATATTCCTCCAAATAGAAAAATTTAAAATCCATCTCCATTGTCAATCGCATCTAAAACACTTTTTTTAACAACTTCGGTTTATCAACTCCTCTTTTTGGAATAAATTTAACTTTAAATTACTCGGTATCCTACGATATTTGTCGTAATTCTTTCTCAATTGGAATTATAAAAAAACAACTTTTGTTAAATCTAAGCGTATATCTTCAAGGATATTGATATTTATCCGAAAAGTAATAAACTTTAACAAAATACTATCGCAGGAGAAATAACATGAACAAACATGGTCGTACACAGCTTGCGCTTGGCGTGATCCTAATTTTGCTTGGCGCCTGGTTTCTGGCAGATAAAAGCCTGCCCGCGTTTCACTCGTTTTTTGATCAATACACCCAATTCCCCTTCAACATGGTTCTGATCGGCGGCGGGATCTTCATTTTCGGACTGGTCCTTGGACAGCCCGGCATGTCTGTCCCTGCGGCAATTGTCGCCGGTATCGGCGGTATCTTCTATTATCAGGAAATGGCAAATGATTACGCTTCCTGGTCTTACATGTGGACGCTCATCCCTGGTTTTGTAGGAGTTGGATCCATCCTCGCAGGTCTGCTGGGCGACAGAACCGCGCACAATATCAAGCGTGGACTGAACATGATGGTGATCAGTGCCGTGTTGTTCCTGGTCTTTTCGTCCTTCCTCGGCGGATGGACTCTGCTTGGAAGCTATGGTCCTGCAATTCTGTTGATCCTGCTGGGTGTTTGGGTGCTTGGCAGCGGTTTGTACCGCTCCCTGCGCAACAAAAGGGAGGAATAGAATGCGCAGCAATCAATTGTTCTGGGGTGTCATCCTGTTGCTGGCGGGTGGGCTTATGCTCGCCAATGAAATGGGCATCGAACTTCCCAATGGCATGTCGCTGATGGAACTCTTATGGCCTCTGGCACTGATGCTGGGCGGCATCTGGGTGCTGATCGGTGTTTTCTTTCGCGGCAAGGTCAAATTGGAAAATGCATCCATTGACCTGCAGGGTGCAAGTGCAGCATCGCTCAAGATCAAACATGGTGCGGGTGAGTTGAGACTTCACAGCGGGGCGAATTCGAACGAACTGGCGCATGGTTCCTTCGTTGGCGGCCTGGATCAAAAAGCGGCTCGCCATGCTGACAGACTTGAGGTGCGTATGAAGCCTGCAAAGGATGTCATGGATTTTCCGTTCCTGGGTCCGCGCGCCCAGCTCGATTGGGACGTGGCGCTTAATCCACAAGTTCCGATCGCGCTGACATTGAATGTCGGCGCCAATAAAGCCATGCTGGACCTGCGCGATCTGAATTTGACCGATTTAAAAATGGAAACCGGCGCCAGTGATACGCAGGTGACGCTCCCTGCTCGTGGACGCTATGGAGCAGATTTTGACCTGGGTGCTGCCTCGTTGGCAGTGACTGTGCCTGATGGCTTGTCTGCCCGGATCCGGGCCTCGATCGGTGCGGCAAGTTTGGCGGTGGATGAAGCCCGTTTTCCGCGAAACGGTGGTTATTATCAATCACCTGATTTTGACTCAGCCCTGAATGCGGTGGATATGACCATTGATGCAGGTGCCGCTTCGATCAAAATAAAATAGGAGGATGATGTGAAAAGGTTTGATCCACGAATTATATTTGGGATATTACTCATTGCAGGCGGCGGGCTGGCGCTTGCGCAAACCATGGGACTGCTCGATAATGCCTCGGATATTTTCTGGGGAGGGGCATTCCTTGCAGCAGGGCTGATTTTTCTTACCCTGCTTTTGGGCGGACATTGGTGGGCGTCTTTCCCCGGGTTTACGCTGGCTGCCCTTGGCGCCTTGATCCTGCTTCCAGAATCACTCGATCAATTTGGCGGGGCGCTTTTTCTGGGAGGCATCGCGCTCTCTTTCTGGGTTGTGTATTTCACCAGCCGCACCGAACGCTGGTGGGCACTTATCCCTGCGGGTGTGTTGACCGCTCTTGCCGTGATGATCGTAGTCGCAGAGCGTTATGAAGAATATGGCGGCGCGGTGTTTCTGGGCGGCATTGGTCTTTCCTTTTTTGCGGTGTATATCACTGACCGTGCAGGACGCTGGTGGGCGCTGATCCCCGGCGGGGTGTTGGTTACTCTGGCTGGTATGACCATTGCCGCGGAACGGGTTGGTGAGTTCCAAACAGCAGGCCTTTTCTTCCTGGGTCTCGCGCTCACATTTTTGTTGGTCGCCCTGCTGGCAGGCATGAACTGGGCGTATTGGCCTGCTCTGGTTCTGGGCATAATGGGCTTTTTGGGTATTGCATCGCTTTTGAATATCGCCAACTACCTCTGGGCTGTTGTATTGATCGGGGCTGGCGCATTTATGTTGATTCGGTATTTCTTAAATAAATAACATAAGCTTTCTTTATGAAAGAATACATCCCCGTGAATTCACGGGGATGTATTCTTGTTACATACCTGCCCTCAGCAAGTTATTCTTGTTCTCCGATGACTTCCACATCCGGGAAGAATTGATGGATGGTTCCCTCCACCCAACCGTGCAGCGTGGATGGCAATAGCGGACAATTCAAACACGCGCCTCCCAACTTAACTTTTAATTGCTTGCCGTTGAATGACACAAATTCCACGTTACCTCCATGGAATTGTTCAACATACGCACTGATCTTATCAAGCAGACCGCGCAATTGTGTTTCTCGATCGGTTGATTCTGGTGCAACCATGGCTTGCTCCTTTTTATGATTTCTGGTTGGAATTTAAAAGCGACTGAACCTGGGCATGTGTGGTTTCCCAACGGGGTGAAACAACCCGCGCGAGGCGGTCCATGATAACCTTCCCGGTTTCGGGAGAGTCGTTGGATAATTTTAACAGATCATTTCTTCGTATTCGAATTGCTTCGACCTGGGTTTCGCTCACGATGCTTGAAGTGTAGCACGGACTCCCAACCACTGCCGACCAGCCAAATACATCACCATCACGCAGGCGCGTTAAAATGATCGATGGTCCATCGTAGGGTTTATACCGAATTGCAACCTCGCCCGAAATCAGTAGATATAAATAGATTGCGGGAGCGCCTTGTTCGATGATCACTGTCTCCGGGGGACATGCGAATTGCTCAAAGAGGGGCTTCAGTAAGGCTGTTTGAGCAGGGTCAATGTCGTGAAAGAGCGGGATGCTGGGAAGGGTTTCAAGCATTTGTTTTATATTAATCAACGTCTGAACAACTTTCCAGTACCAAACATCCTAAACTCAGTGACATACTTCCCATTTTTGTCTGACGTGTTCCTGGTCGGGTATACTTTGTAAAGCATAATTATTCTTTGCCCTGCATCTTAATAATATGTGATAATGGAAAAAAATGGATCTGTCCTTTTTTGAGATGCTCTTTCAGGGTCGGAATAAGCCCGCAGTTTTGAAGTCAATTCTCAAAGACGGGTTGTTTCCACGGTTTGAAAATGGGTATTTGGATCACGACGGCTTGTCTTAACTGGAAAGTCCCGCATCTGGTTTCATAAATGAGAAAGATGGCGGTAGTACCTGATAAACTCTTTTCTGCTCCTTGCGGGCAAAGATAATTTGGATGTGAGAATGACTTTAACCACTCGACCTTCCCCGCTCCGTTTTTATGGCATGTTGATGATTGGCTTGGGCCTCATCGCGATCGGGATCATGCTCTTCATGCTTTTGAGCCATGCTGCTGCTTCACCTGAAGAGTTTTCAACTGTTCCTGTTGAAGTGGATTTTGCCGCCCCCGAGTTGACTTTGATCGATCTTTCAGGAAGTTCTGTATCCTTGGATGATTATGCTGGAAGCGTAATACTCGTCAATCTATGGGCTACCTGGTGCCCCCCATGCAAGGAGGAAATGCCGGCATTGCAGAACTTTTACGAAAACCATCAGGCAGATGGTTTCGTGCTGATCGGAATTGACCAGGAGGAGTCGCTTGCTGTTGTGCAGCCGTTTGTTGCAGAGTTTGGCTTGACGTTCCCTATCTGGCTGGATGAGGATTATCAGGCTCAGCGAAAGTTCAATACCATGAGTCTGCCAAGTTCGTTTGTGATTGACCGCACTGGAAGAGTGCGTCTGACATGGGTTGGCGCTGTTTCGGAAGGTTTCCTCGAAAAATATGTGACCCAATTAATTAAGGAGTAAAACATGGATATAATTTTAAATTGGAAAGGCAAAATGGCTTTTGAAGGGGTAGGCGATTCTGGATTCACGCAAAGAATGGATACCGATGCAGCGGGCGGAGAAAATACCGGCGCACGTCCGATGGAATTTATTGCACTTGGGCTTGCCGGTTGTACTGCCATGGACGTTATTTCCATCATGCAAAAGAAAAAACAACCCATTGCCGATTTTCAGGTCCAAGTCCATGCACAGCGGGCGGATGAACATCCGAAGGTGTTTACCGGCGCGGTGATCGAATACCGGGTTACGGGCCGGGATGTGGACGAATCTTCTTTACTTCGCGCCATCGAGCTCTCGGCAGAGAAATATTGTCCTGCGCAGGCGATGCTCAGCAAGGCTTTCCCCATGCAGTTGGTTTACAAGATTTTTGATGAGGATGGAGAAACCCTGCTCAAGCAGGGTGAGTACAAGGGTAAACCGGCAGATTGATCAGGCGTTTTTAATTTTGGCGCGCAAGGGCATATGCATTCGGATGCTTTCAGAATGCTATAATCTGAGTCAGGTTAATACCACAAAAAGGAGCAATAATTATGGCTCATAAAAAGATTCCCATGGAACATGACAAGAAGATAGCCCTTGTTGCGCATGATAATAAAAAACGTGACCTGGTGGAATGGGCAAAATTCAACCGTGATCTGTTGGCACATCATCAGGTATTTGCAACAGGTACTACGGGAAAAATTCTGGAGCACGAGCTTGGCTTCAAGATTGTCAGACTAAAGAGTGGTCCCCTTGGGGGTGATCAGCAGATTGGCGCCAAGATCGTTGACAATAAGATAGATTTTCTTATCTTTTTCTGGGATCCGCTGGAGCCACAGCCACACGATCCCGATGTCAAGGCGCTCTTGCGCATGGCGGTTGTGTGGAACATACCCATTGCCTGTAATCGTGCCTCAGCAGACTTCATGATCTCCTCTCCATTGATGGATGGTGAATACGACCGCCTTGTCCCTGATTATGACAGTTACATGACACGTAAAGTGGACCTGGGTGAAAATTCCATTTAGTTGAACAACCATCAAACCTTGTATCACGAATTAAATTATCACATCAGGACTTCAGAAATTCAAATATTTCCGAAGCGTATTCAAAAAATTTGAGGAACCAATGAATCCAGTGATCGATGTATTAATGAAGCGAAAATCAATGCGTGCATACGAACAGAAAGAGATCGAAGCCGAGATAAAGGCCGAGATCCTGAAAGCAACATTGCGCGCACCCACTGCCGGGAATATGATGTTGTATTCGATCGTGGACGTGACCGACCAAAAAATAAAAGACAAGCTGGCCGTCACCTGTGACGACCAGCCTTTTATTGCGCGGGCGCCAATGGTATGGTTGTTTCTGGCTGATTATCAACGCTGGTTCGATTACTTTGTAGCCTCGGATGTGCAGGCGTTGTGCAGGGAGGGAAAGATCGAAATGCGCAAACCGGAAGAGGGTGACCTTTTCCTGGCTTGTTCAGATGCCTTGATCGCTGCACAGAACGCTGTCATCGCAGCTGAATCGTTCGGAATTGGCTCCTGCTACATCGGTGACATTATGGAACAATACGAGACTCACAGGGAACTGTTCAATCTGCCGCAGTATGTATTTCCAATCAGCATGGTTGTGTTTGGCTACCCCACCCGGCAGCAGAAGGATCGAAAATACACATCACGCTTCGACCAAAAATTTATCGTCTTTGAGAATCAATACCGAAGGCTTGGCAGGGAGGATTTCGATGAAATGTTCCGTGAAACAGAAAGCCAGATGACGCCGAAGGAGGGTATAGCCAACTTTGGGCAAGCCATGTACACGCGGAAATTCAGTTCGGATTTTTCGGTCGAGATGAGCCGCTCGGTACGGGCGATATTGAAGGGCTGGATGAAGGGTGGGTAACCGCGTAAGAGATCTGGGGATTAAGCCTGGCATCCTGCCGACTGGCAGGTGGAATGCGATCACGGATATCGCAGGGATCATGGTTGGACACGTCACCTTGATCGAAGGGGATGATATCCGCACAGGCTTGACCGCCATCCTTCCGCATGCTGGCAATATGTATCAGGATAAAGTCCCTGCCGGCGTATCAGTTGGAAATGGATTTGGCAAGTTGATGGGGTCAACGCAGATCGAAGAACTCGGTGAAATAGAAACGCCGGTCATTTTAACAAATACCCTTGCCGTGCCCTGTGCCGCAGAAGCATTGATCGACTGGACACTCGAACAGTCAGGCAATGAAAATGTGCTTAGTGTTAATCCTGTGGTGGGTGAAACCAATGATGGGTTATTGAACAATATTCGCAGCAGCCGGGCTGCCCTAACCAGGGAACTGGGGATGCGCGCGCTCAAGACCGCAAAATCAGGTCCGGTCCCGGAGGGATGCGTTGGCGCCGGCACAGGGACGGTCTGTTTTGGTTGGAAAGGCGGAATTGGAACAAGTTCCCGCCAGCTTCCTGTCAGTCTTGGCGGATATGTCGTTGGCGTATTGGTTCAATCAAATTTTGGTGGTGTATTGCAAATGGATGGGATTCCCGTTGGCAAAAGACTGGGACAATATTATTTGAAGGCAGAGTTGGAGACTGACTCAGCCGACGGCTCGGTCATGATCGTCATTGCCACGGACGCGCCGTTATCAGACCGCAACCTCAAGCGTCTCGCCAATCGCGGACTCGCAGGACTGGCGAGGACAGGCGCCTCCATGAGCAATGGGTCAGGAGATTATGTTATTGCGTTTTCTACAGCGGAGGAAGTTCGCAGGACGCCTGACAGGCGCAGACAGGTGTGGTCTTATCCAGAGGTGCCAAATGGGCATCTTTCCCCATTGTTTCAAGCCTCCATTGAAGCAACAGAGGAGGCAATCTATAATTCCTTATGTCAGGCCGGGACGATGACGGGGTACAAAGGAAGGACGATCCATGCTTTGCCGCTTAATGGTTTGGCGGCGCATGAGATGGAAGGAATTAGGCGATAACATCCCTTTGCGCATGGAATATTTTTCCTTGATGGCCGCTTTGAAGGCGGCAAAATCCGGGTAGTATTTGGAATACAGACACTTCTTTTTGACAAACTTCCACAAACGTTCGCTCGAGTTCAAATTTGGCGAATAGGAAGGCAAAAAGCATAACTCAATCTACAGGCTGGCGGCTTTTTCAATCACCAGGGCACAATGCTGATAACGCGCATTATCCAGAAACAGTGTGAGTGGAGTGCCAAGTTTCAAGTTGTGCATTTTATCCAGCAGAGCACAGACACTTTCCGCTGTCATGCAGGTGTCATTGGTTACGGTGACCAATTCTTGGGTAATGGCGTTCATTGCGCCAAGCACATTGAAGCGTTGTCGTCCTGCTGGGGCTTGAGTAAAGATGCGTGTCAGAGACCAGAGAAAGCCAATGAAAGGCGCAAGTACAAAGTGAGCCGCATCGACAAAGTAAACAGCGCGGTTTCCCGCTTTTGCTTCCGCCAAACGGGGCTCGATTTCGTTTTTCAGGTAATCTGCCTGCTTTTGAGGGTCAGCTTTGGCTGGAATCATGCCTACTTAGCGACAACGGAAATGCAGTTTTTTTCAGGAACTCCGCAATTTGCGTCTCACTGCGTTTGACGCCTGTTATCAGTTCAATCTTGTTTTACGCTTCTTTGATGCTGGCTGGCGGATGCTCGCGAAAATAGGCTTCGAGAGAACTGATATGTTCACCCAGTTTGCTCTCTGAGCCAGAGTAGTTCAATTCCTTGAGTTTCTCCGTACCGCCTTGTTGGT
>JFJP01001767.1_pt1 | contig 36767 bp, 35 predicted proteins | sample 431651 | NCBI WGS metagenome assembly JFJP01 (sample SAMN02602958, study PRJNA72255) | Microbial mat metagenome, whole genome shotgun sequencing project. | biome: fresh water; feature: sink hole; material: water; isolation source: purple microbial (photo- and chemosynthetic) mats found in... | reverse complement strand
CTCTACCTGTGCGACCGGCAAGGCCTGATCGGCCGGCAGATGTTTGCCATTGACGGCGTCAAGCTGCCGAGCAACGCCAGCAAAGCCAAGAGCGGCACCCGTGCCGACTTCACCCGTCAAGCCGAGAAGCTCGAAGTCGCCGCCAAAGTCATGCTCGAACGCCACCGGGAGAATGACTCACTGCAGACCGAGCCCGATCTGGCCGAGAAGACCGTCCGACGCATCGAACAGCTGAACAACGACGCGGCTCAACTGCGCCAATGGCTGGTCAGACACCCGAACGACCGCAAGGGTAGCAAAGGCTCGATCCGCAAGAGCAACCGCACCGACCCCGACAGTGCCAAGATGGCCACCAGCAAAGGGGTTATCCAGGGCTACTGTGGTGTAGCCGCCGTGGATGAGTCGCACCAGATCATCGTTGAAGCCCAGGCCCATGGCACCGGATCTGAACAGGAACTGCTGCTCCCAGTGATCCAGGCCACACGATCCACTGCAACACCGGATACGCTCTATACCGCCGATGCCGGTTATCACAGCGAAACCAACCTCAAGGCGCTGGCCGAAGCGAACATCCCGGCGTTGATTGCCGATAATGGGATGCGAGGGCGTGACGAACGCTTCAAGGATCAGGAGAAGTACAAAGCCCTGCCCGATCCGCTCTACGACAAGGCGCATCCGAAGAAGACGGCCAAGACCTACCGGCCAGGCGACTTCACTTACGACCCGAAGACTGGTACCTGCATCTGTCCGGCAGGAAAGACGCTCTATCAGAACGGCTTGAACTGCATCCACAACGGGTATATCTCGACCAAGTTCTCCGGTGCGTTACGCGATTGTGTGCCCTGTGATCAACGAGTGAAATGCCTGCGTACGCCCGATAAAACCCAGGTGCGGCAGGTCAGTTTCTTCCGGGGCAAAGCGAATTCAACTGGGGAAAGCTACACCGACCGAATGAAACGGGCGATCGATAGTGACGAAGGCAAAGCCCTTTACGGTCGCCGCTTTGCCACCGTCGAGCCGGTGTTCGGAAATCTCCGGCATAACAAGCGGCTCGACCGCTTCACCCTGAGAGGCCAGAAGAAGGTCGATACACAATGGAAACTCTATTGCCTTGTCCATAACATCGAGAAGCTGGCGCATCACGGGTATGGAGTGAGCGGATAGGGCAAGGAGGGAAACTAACCGGTTTCGCCGAACACGATTGCCGGCAGCTGAACAGAGACCATTCCAGATCCATCATTTCGGCATAAGAGAAAACAAAAATGGCGCGATGAATCCGCGCCATTTCTTCGTCAAGTATCTCTCTGAAAAATGGGTTTTTCTACAGCTTCAATGTTGAATTTAACCACGCCGCTATCGCGGCGGTGGGAGGCCGGCTAGATGATTATCAGCATCGCATTACTCTTAAAAAATTCGAGGCCTTTTGGCTGATGGTTTGTTACCTACGGGTGTAACAGACTAATATCGTTACATTGCCAAGCAAACTGAGGAGACTTACGTGCCTTCTATCAACGTCATGGCCCAATCGAGCCTGGCTCCGATCTTACTTGGAGAAGCACATGGGCGTCTCTAGTCATGTCATCCGATTTCGCATTGCCTACTCCGACTGTGATCCGGCGCAGATTGTCTTCTTTGCCAATTACTTCAAGTGGTTTGACACAGCAAGCCGTGAGTTCTTTACTGCCTGCGGCGTCCCGAGTTGGCATCAAACGGAGCGTGAGCGCGGCATCATCGGAGCGCCCCTGGTCAACGCACAAGCGAATTTTCTCGCTCCAGCTACTTATGGGGAAGATATCGAGATCGAGACGTCAGTCGATTCTTGGGGCAATACCAGTTTTGTCATGCGGCATGTGGCGCGGCGGGGTGATATCACCCTTGCCGAAGGCCGTGAAGTGCGTGTCTTCGCTGTACGCGATCCTGACGATCCAAAGCGTATCAAGGCCATACAGATTCCTGAGGACATTAAGTCAGCCTGTATGGCCTAATGAGCACAGCTGAAGAATCAAGTGGGATTGTTGCACCGTAAGATACCCTTTTGTTGTTTTGGTCACCGTTAGGGAAGCCGGTGCTGTTTGTTCAATAGTGGCAAGTTTTGGGCCTGGTGTTAGCCTGATGTTACCCCGAACAGAAAAAGAAAAAGGCCTGCATCGCTGCAAGCCTTGTCTTTACTGGTGCCGCTGGCCGGAGTCGAACTGGCGACCTTCGCATTACGAATGCGCTGCTCTACCAACTGAGCTACAGCGGCTCTGCGATCAATCATGCGCAGGGTCGGCATTTTAACAGTGCAGGCCGATATTTCAAAACCTATTTGAGCCATTCAGGAAAGACCGGAGCCTCTAATCCAGTCGGGCCAGTTTCGATTTCGCCAGTGGCGGATTTTTAGCGAAGTATTTGCGAATGCCGGTGATGATCGCTTCGGCCATCTTGTCCTGATACGCCTCGTCATTGAGGCGTCTTTCCTCTTCCGGGTTCGAGATGAAGGCCGTCTCGATCAGGATGGAGGGAATATCCGGCGCCTTGAGCACGGCAAATCCGGCCTGTTCGACATTTTCCTTATGCAGACGGTTGATGCCGCCGATCTCGCCAAGCACTGCCTTGCCTAGTTTGAGACTGTCGCTGATCGTTGCCGTCTGTGACAGATCGAGCAGTGTGCGCGCCAGCATCGGGTCCTTGACATCGATATTGACGCCGCCGACCAAGTCGGCCGAATTTTCCTTTTGTGCCAGATAACGTGCCGCCGAACTTGAAGCGCCGCTCTCGGACAAGGCAAAAACCGACGAGCCATTGGCATCGGCGCGGGTAAAGGCATCGGCGTGAATCGAGACGAACAGATCGGACTGAATGCGGCGCGCTTTCTGCACCCGCATGTGCAAGGGCACAAAGAAATCCGTGTCGCGAGTAAGAACGGCCCGCATATTGGGTTCGGCATCAATCTTTGCCTTCAGGCGGCGGGCCACCGCCAGCGTGACGTGTTTTTCGTAACTGCCGCCACGGCCAACAGCACCCGGATCTTCCCCGCCATGACCCGGATCGAGCGTAATGGTGACCAGGCGATCAACCACCGGTTTGCCCTGACGCGGCCGTTCTGCCTTGATCTCGCCCCCTGCTTGCGGCTTGTTCTCGTACTGCCCGCCGCTATTGCCGAACAGCGATTCGTTTTTCTGCAACAACTGGAGCAGCGGGTCGGGCGGTTCCAGCGGATAGACGTCGAGCACCAGACGGTGGCCATATTCGCCCACCGGAGGCAGCACGAATACTTGCGGCTTGACCTCGTTCTTGAGTTCCATCACCAGGCGCACGACGCCCGGCTTGAAGCGACCGGCACGCAGCAGCTTGATATTGGGATCGTCCGCGGCGACCTTGTTGGACAGCCCTTCAAGAACGCTGTTGAACTCGATCCCTTCGAGATCGACGACCAGGCGTTCGGGATTCTTGACCGTAAAATGCGTAAATCTCAGCGGTGCGTTATGTTCGATGGCCACCCGCGTGTAATCGGCGGCAGGCCAGACGCGAACGGCGAGAATGCCCGGATTGCGACCCGTCGCCGCGCGCCCGAACGGGCTGACCAGCAGAATCAGCGAGGCTCCGGCAAACTTGATCAGTTCCCGGCGCCGGAGCAGCGGCTTTTGAGCGCGCTCAGGCATTTCTGTCCCGCCTCACTGTGTGCAATGAACTCCAGTTCGCGACCCGCTTCGGGCCTGTCCGCCGCAAAACGGAAAACCAGGACGAGATCGGCCGACGGCACATAATCAACGGCCTTCTCGGGCCACTCGACCAGGCACACGGCGTCGTTTCGGAAGTACTCGCCAAGACCGGCATACTCAAACTCTTCTGGTTCATTGAAACGATAAAAATCAAAGTGATACCAGTATATGCTCGAAACTACGTAAACTTCAACCAGTGTGTAAGTAGGGCTTTTCACTGGTCCGATGTGGCCGACCCCGCGCAGGAGGGCACGGGCAAGCGTCGTCTTGCCGGCGCCGAGATCGCCATCGAGCCAGATGACCATGCCGGGAACCAGCAATGGCGCCAGATCGCGCCCGAGAGCAAGGGTTGCCACCTCATCCGGCAAATTCAATGTCAGTGCCGGCCGATCGTGAACAAGGCTATGATTCTGGCTATGCAAGAGAAAAACTCCGCAACGAACGCGAGTACAGCCGACTGGGGCACTGTCGATTTTGTCGCGCTGGTCAAACAAATCAAAAAATGGGGGCAGGAGCTGGGCCTGGCCGAACTCGGCATGGCCAGCGCCGATGTTTCGGCGGCCAGCCCTGAACTGTTGCGCTGGCTTGAACTTGGCCGCCACGGCGAGATGGATTATATGGCCAAACACGCCAACTTGCGCGCCCATGCGCAGGCCATGGTACCCGGCTGCTTGTCGGTCATCTCGGCCCGGCTCCCCTACTGGCCGCAGGCCGCCGCAAGTGAGCAGGTGCTCGCCAACCGGGAGCTGGGCTACATCTCCCGCTACGCGCTTGGCCGCGACTATCACAAGACGATGCGCAGGCGACTGCAGAGACTGGCTGAGCAAATTCACCATGAGCTCGAAAAGACTGGGCACGGAAAGTATTTTTCCTGCCGCGTATTTTCCGATTCAGCGCCGGTCATGGAAGTCGAGTTCGCACGCAAGTCCGGTATTGCCTGGCGCGGAAAGCACACCCTGGCGCTGACCCGCGAGGGGTCCTGGCATTTTCTCGGGGAAATCTATACCAGCCTGCCTCTGCCCAACGATGATCCGATCAGCGACCACTGCGGCACCTGCCGGAGCTGCCTTGACGCCTGCCCGACCGCCGCCATCGTCGCCCCTTACGAGATCGATGCCCGTTTATGCATCTCCTACCTGACCATCGAGTTGCAAGGCGCTATCCCGGTCGAACTGAGGCCGCTGATCGGCAACCGCATCTATGGTTGCGACGACTGCCAGCTCTGTTGTCCGTGGAACCGTTTGGCCCGGCTCGGCGACCCTGATTTTGCCGTGCGCCATGGCCTCGATGCGATGCCCCTCGCCGAACTGTTCTCCTGGGACAGGGAGCAATTCGAAAGCCGGCTGGCCGGCAGCCCGATACGGCGCATCGGGCACGAGCGCTGGTTACGCAATATCGCCGTGGCGCTGGGCAATTCGGCTGGATCGCCATCGACGCAGGCTGCACTCAAGGCACGGTTGGATCATCCTTCAGCACTCGTTCGCCAGCACGTTGCCTGGGCGCTGGCCCAATCGGGTGATGAACGGTCTTGATTTCTTTTGACTTTCCGATACCATTCGAAATATATGCCGTATCATGGCAAAATTGTTAAATGTGTAATTTGAGCGATAGCATTGGTCATGGCCGGTACGCCCCATCGGTCTCTGAAACAGGGCAAACCCGTCGAAAGACGACGACGCAAAGTCACCGGCCTACCGCCGCAAGCATTGAACGGCAACGGTAGCGGGACCACCAGAAAGCGGAGTTGATCGTGATTCATGGATTCCGGTACGGCAAAACCCCTGACCAGACGCCTGCGCCTGCCCCATTGATCACTCACAGCCTGACGCCAAGCGGCTTCTCATTTGAGGCAAAGGCATGAGCAAAGCCAATTCGAAGTCCGCTGCAAACAAAGTCATCCCCTTGAATGGCCCGGGTCTTGACCGTAATCCGGGTCAGCGCATTCTCGCCGAATGCCGGGAGCAACTGGTCAATAGCCTGTGTACCTGGCTGCAGGAAATCGCCACGCCGATTTCCGAAGAACTTTTTGCCCTCGCCAATTCATCACGGGAACGGGCGCTACAGGTCCGTTATAGCGGTTTGCGCGCCAATATCGATAAGGACTGGCCGCAGCTTGTTGAAACGTTCCGTCGTGAGCTTTCTGCCGAAGCCGAAAACTGCCAGAACCGTGACAGCTCGAATGAAAGCAGTCGCGAAGCACCGCGTGATGTGCAAAACTTTGAAAACCTGCGCCTGCTTGACGACGAAGATCTCACCAAGCACATTATCGTTCGTGAATTCTCGAACCAGCTTTCCGAGTCCTGCGACGAAGAGCTCTACTCGCTCGACCGCCGTGTCGCCGAACTGCAGGGGCATGACGAGCCGAGTGACAGCGAAAATCCGCTGGCTCCGGCCATCGTTTGCCGTGCGCTTTCCGACGCCTGTGCCACGATAGGTTCGGATGCCGAGACACGACTGCTGCTGTTGCGCCGTCTCGAACGCCATCTGCACAAAGACCTGTCCCCGATCTACAAGCAGATCAATGCTTACCTGAACGAACGCAATATCCTGCCCGAAATCAAGCGCGATTACCGGAGACATACGCCTGCTGGCGGTTCGTTTGCCTCGTCGAATGGCCAGAGCTCTGCGGGCTTTGCTTCGTCGTCAAACGGTCAGTCCTCTGCCGGCTTTGTCCCTTCGTCCGGCGAACAGGACTCGATGGGATCGGCGGAAACAGGTTTTGCCAGTGCGCCGCAGTTCTCTGGCGAAGGCATCATGGAGGTTCTGCAACGCCTTGCCCAGTTGCGCGTGGGCCAGCAGCAGGCCCCGGCGGCTGTAATGCCCGGTGTCATGCTCAGCGCACCACGGCTCCCCCAGCCCGTGTTTTCTCAAGCCAGCCAGGCGATCCCGCTGGATACCGCGGCGATCAATCAGTTCCTGCTTTCCTCGCTCAATGAAATGCAGCATGTGCCGGTACTGGCCAGTGACAGCGGAAGCGCGATCGTCAACCAGGTACGTATTGTTCGTGACTCGGAAAACGCCAAGCAGGTGGGCGGACTCGAGGCGGTTACGATCGATATCGTTGCCATGCTTTTCGACTTCATCTTTGACGACCCGCATATTCCCGTCGCCATCAAGGCACTGATCAGCCGGCTTCAGATTCCGGTGCTCAAGGTGGCCATGCTCAATCCCAGTTTCTTCGCCGATCGCCAGCATCCGACACGCCGTTTCCTCGGCAGCGTTGCCGGCGTCTCGATTCGCTGGGGCACTTCGGTCGACGAGACCGATCCTTTCTACTGCAAGCTCGCCGAACTCATCGAAAAGATTCAAACCGGGTTTGAAACCGATATCGAAGTGTTCGGCACGGCACTCGCCGAATTGGAGATTTTCGTCAATGAACACGAAAGCGAGGAAGACACCACTGCCCTGACCGCCGCCAATATCGTCATTCGGCGTGAACACGAAAGCGAAGGATGGGAACGGGCGCAGCGTGTCGTTCGGACTTTCCGGACAAACAACGCGATGCCGCCGTTGATTGACGCTTTCCTCAGAGAACACTGGATCGATGTCATGCAGGCCATTGCCGTCAATAACGATGAGGACAGCACCGACTGGCAAGCCGCCGAAGAGGTCATGAAGGATCTGGCGTGGAGTGTCGAAGCCAAGAAGACACCGGATGATCGCCTCAAGCTGATCAGCATGCTTCCCGGATTGCTGGCCCGGATCAACAAGGGGCTGGATAATATCGATGCCGGCCTGACCCAGCGCAGCGCTTTCTTTGACGCTCTGGTCCAGTATCACTCGGCAGCACTCAAGGGCGGCGAGCCGGAAATCCCGACAATACCGATAGTACCGACACCCGAAACCAGCCCCGGTCCTGCAGATGCATCTGCACCGGCAGCTGCACCGGTAACTGCACTTGCCCCTGAACAGATCGATCTTGCGCCATCCTTCAGCCCGCCGCCGCCTCCACCCTCCGAAGAAGGTGATCTGCTGGTCACGCGTAGCGTCAACAACGGCATCGAGGTCGAAGAAGTCATTCTCGTCGGGGCCAGCCCGATCTGGCGTGCCGATGAGCGGGAAATCTTCAGGCAGGTCAGCGAACTCAAGCGCGGCGACTGGGTAGAATTCCACGACGAGGAAGATAGCCTCTATCGCGAGCGCCTGCACTGGATCAGTCCGCAACGCGGGATTCTGCTCTTCAGCAACCACCGCTCGTCCAAGGCTATCTCATTCACCCCCGAAGCACTGGCTCGGCATATTCGCGACGGCAAGGCCAGCATTTTGCAGAAGAACGAAATTTTCGAACGTGCGCTAAACGGTGCTTTGGAATCGATCAACGCTGCCGCCTAGGGAAAGGCTGATTTATTCGTCCCCCAGGAGGACTTCCTTCGGGGCGTCACCCCGGCGAACGCCGGGGTCCAGTTCGTTGATTCTTCTGGCTCTGCACTTCCTTCGGTCGGATTCCGGCATCCCAAGGGTACTTCCTGCGGGGCGCTTTCGCTGGAATGACGGATTTGGAATACTTCAGCGTTTCCATAGGAGAGCCGAGCCGGCATCCGGCTCCCCATTCCTGAACTACGGAAAGCGTCGGAATGCCGCTCAATCCCTACCCGCATCTGCTCGCCCCGCTTGACCTCGGCTTCACCACGCTGAAGAACCGCGTGCTGATGGGTTCGATGCACACCGGCCTTGAGGAAGCCACCAACGGCTTCGACCACCTTGCCGTGTTCTACGCCGAACGCGCCCGTGGCGGTGTCGGGCTGATCGTCAGCGGCGGCTTTTCTCCCAACCTCTCCGGGCGCGTATTCCCGCATGCGGCGCAGCTCAGCTTTTCCTGGCAGGTCGGCAAGCACCGTCAGATCACCGAAGCCGTCCATGCCGAAGGCGGAAAAATCGCCCTGCAGATCCTGCACGCCGGTCGTTATGCCTATCACCCGCTGGCCGCCGCGCCGTCAAGACTGCGTGCGCCGATCAACCGCTTCATGCCGCGCGCGCTCACGCGCTGGGGCATCCACAAGACCATTGCCGACTATGTCCGCTGTGCCGTTCTGGCCCAGCGGGCGGGTTATGATGGCGTCGAGGTAATGGGCTCGGAAGGCTATCTGATCAGCGAGTTCATCGCCCCGAAAACCAACACGCGCACTGACGAGTGGGGTGGGCGCCTCGAAAACCGCATGCGCTTTGCTGTCGACACGGTACGACAGGTGCGCGCAGCCGTCGGGCCGGATTTCATCATCATCTTCCGTCTCTCCCTGCTCGATCTGGTTGAAGGCGGCAGCACCTGGGACGAGGTGATTGCCTTGGCCAGAGCCATCGAAGCTGCCGGCGCAACGCTGATCAATAGCGGCATCGGCTGGCATGAAGCACGCATCCCGACCATCGCCACCCTGGTGCCGCGTGCTGCCTTTGCCTGGGTCAGCCAACGCCTGATGGGCGAAGTGGGCATCCCGATCATCGCCAGCAACCGCATCAACACGCCGCAAGTGGCCGAAGGCATCATCGCCTCCGCTGGCGCCGACATGGTTGCCATGGCCCGCCCCTTCCTCGCCGACGCGGCATGGGTCAACAAGGCAGCAGAGAATCGTGCGCAAGAGATCAATACCTGCATCGCCTGCAACCAGGCCTGTCTCGACAGCATTTTCGCCGGCCGGATCGCCTCCTGTCTGGTCAATCCGCGCGCCTGCCATGAAACCGAACTGCTGATCGAAAAAACGGCGGCGCCGAAGAAGATCGCCGTCATCGGCGCCGGGCCGGCCGGCATGGCCTGCGCCGTCACTGCCGCCGAGCGTGGCCACGCCGTCACGCTGTTTGACAGTGCAGCAGTTATCGGTGGGCAATTCAAGCTCGCATGCCGCATCCCCGGCAAGGAGGAATTCAGTGAGACCCTGCGTTATTTCGACAACCAGTTGAAGAAAGCCGGCGTCAGGCTCAGGCTCGGTCAGCGCGTCGAGGCCGGAGAAATCGTGCACGGCGGCTTTGACCATGTTGTTCTGGCTACCGGCAGCGTACCGCGCAAGCTGGACATTCCGGGCAGTGAGCACGCCAAGGTAGTGAACTATATCGACCTGATCGAAGGACAAAAACCGGCGGGCGCCAGGGTGGCCATCATCGGGGCCGGCGGCATCGGTTTCGATGTCGGCGAATTCCTGACCCACGCACACGACGGCCAGGACGAACTGACCCGATTCCAGACCGAATGGGGTATCGACGTCGCTCTGGCGGCACGTGGAGGCCTCAGGCGCCCGGAGCAGGCAGCGCCTTTGCGTCAGGTCTGGTTACTGCAGAGGAAAGTCTCCAGGGTCGGCAGCGGTCTGGCCAGGACCACCGGCTGGATTCGCCGCTCGCTGCTCACGATGCGCGGGGTGAAAATGCTTTCCGGCGTCGTTTATGAGCGCATTGACGACGCTGGCCTGCACATCAGCATCAACGGGCAAGGCCAGTGCCTGCCCGTTGATACGGTGGTTGTCTGCGCGGGCCAGAACGCGTGTCGTGAGCTTGAGGCCAGCCTGCGCGCCGCCGGCATTCCCCTGTCGCTGATCGGTGGTGCCGATACGGCAGCTGAACTCGATGCGCAGCGGGCAATTGCTCAGGGCACGCGGCTGGCAGCCGCCCTCTAGAACGCTGCCCTGCCGGTGATTAAGCGCTTGTTTGCTGAGATTTGAAAAACTCGATGACCGAAAGTGCCAGGGCGTCGGTCGAGTCTACAAACAGCGACGGATTCTCCTGACACTGCCCACGCATGCCAATGGGGATCTCGGTGCAGCCCAGAATAATGATTTCGGCCCCACGGGCAACAAGCTTCGCCGTCGCTACCCGGAAGAGCTCTTCAGCTTCATTGAGCTGGCTGGCCTTGATCAAGGCGATCGCCGGAGACACCAGCGTCCGGAACTCGTCTTCGGTCGGCGCCAGTACCGTAAACTCCAGGTCGATCAAGGCGCGGGTGTAAATGCCCATCTGAAAGGTGCCCACGGTCGATAGGACGCCGACGCGACGGATACGTGGATCCCTTTTGCGCACCTGCTCGGCGCTGGCCAGGACGATATTAAACAAGGGAACTGCAGAGGCTTCACTCATTTCTGAATACCAGCAATGAGCACTGTTGCACGGGATGCAGATGGCCTTGACCCTCGCTCGATTGAGGAAGTCTATCCCCTGCAGCAATTTGGGCAACGGCGATGGCCCCTTGCCGAGGATACCGGCGGTTCGATCAGGAACGCTGCAATCGCCATAGACCAGGACGGGAATGTGATTCTGGTCAACGAGTGCTGGCGTGTTTTCCACGAGTTTTTTCAGAAAATCGGCCGTGGCCAGGGGACCCATGCCCCCCAAGACACCCAGAAAGTCATTCATCTGTTTCTCCAGCGGAACCGAGCGCAACGTCCCTGCTCGTAGTTTCCGTTCAGCGCGCTACCGGTCGTGCCGGATCACTGCACCATTCGCTCCAGGAACCGGCGTAGAGCCGCGCCCCATGCAATCCGGCAAGCTCCATGGCCAGCAGATTGTGGCAGGCTGATACGCCGGAACCACATTGCATCACCACCCGCTCGGGGGCAAGGCCGTCGAGCAGATCAAGAAACTCGCGGCGCAACTCCGCAGCCGGGCGGAACAGGCCATTGGTATCGAGATTATCCGTGAAAAAACGGTTGCACGCGCCCGGGATGTGCCCACCGACCGGGTCGATCGTTTCATTTTCGCCGCGAAAGCGATCCGGTGCGCGGGCATCGACGACACAGAATGCCTTGCTGTCGAGGTTGGCCAGCACCTCATCGGTGCTGACAACCCCGTCGCGCCCGGCAATTTCAAAGACGGCCGGAGTCGACTGCGGCAGTTCGGCCGACAAGGGCCGCCCCTCCTTCACCCACTGGTTGATACCGCCGTCGAGCAACGCCACGCGCTCATGGCCCAGCCAGCGCAGCAGCCACCATAGGCGCCCGGCGACCATACCGCCGGCATCATCATAGGCCACGACCTGCGTCTGCCGTGAAACGCCTGCTGCACCCAGTTTCCTGGCCAGAAGCTCGGCATCGGGCAGGGGATGACGGCCGTTGCGACCATTCATCGGGGCGGAAAGGTCGCGGTCGAGATGCAGGAACAAGGCTTGCGGCAGATGCCCCCCGGCGTAAGCCTTCTCGCCGTAGCCCGCATCGGACAACTGGTGCCGGCAATCGAAAACCCGCCACTGCGCATCATTCAGATGAACGGCCAGTTCCTCACACGAAATCAGGGTCGAATAATTCACGTCGCTTCACTCACCCGTGATACCCGCATCCAGCCAGGCGCGCGCCTCGCCTTCTTCACCGAACACCTGCATTTCGGCACGGACAAAGATCTGCGCCAGCCACGCGCTCCAGGCCACCCACTGGCTATGCGTCAGCACCGCGATGCGGCGGAAATCGTTGGGATGCGCGCGGGCGAAGACAATATCTTCCCAGGCCACATCGAGCGTGAAGTCGGCCATCTCACGCAGGTCAAACAGGAGATCAACCGCCCCCTCGAACCTGACCTTGTAATTGACCATGTCCTCGAACTCTTTATAGTCGGCCAGGGTAAATTCCCCATACACATTGACTTCGACGCGTTTGGGCTGGTGCTGGATCACGATCATGGCTGTCTCCTGTTGAATACTGCGGAGTGTAGCATCAGTCCTGCTCGGCAGGATTCGCTCTGGAAAACCACGTGGAGACCACGCCGCTGGCGACAATCAGTGCTATCGCCGACCAGGCACCGAAGGAAAGCGTCTCCCGCCAGAACAGCATACCGAAAAGGCTGGCAAAAATCACGGTTGAATAAGCCAGGCTGGCGGCGACGAGGGTATTACCGCGCTTGTACGCACGTGTCATCGCCAGTTGGGCGAGAGTTCCGAAGGAGCCAACGCCGAGCAGCAACAGGCCGCCACGCAGATCGAGCCGATGGAATTCGGAGAGCGTCATCCAGACTCCACTGGCGACTGTTGACAGCAGAGAGAAATAAAACACCGTGCGTTCTTCGACTTCGCCACGCTCGCCCAGTTCCTTGACATTGTAGTAGGCAAGCCCGGCCAGCATGCCGCTCCCCAGCCCGATCACTCCCCCGAGCAACTGATCGGCATGCAGGGTCGGGCGCAACAGGAGGGCGACACCGATAAAACCCAGCACCAGCGCACCCAGCATCCCGCGTCCCAGTCGGGCCTTGCCGAACAGGCCGAGATAAACCGCCAGAAACAGAGGCGAGGTATAGGCCAGCGTTACCGCCAGAGCCAGCGGCAACAGGGAAACTGCATAAAAATAAAGGAGCAGGGAAACGAAGCCGCTGGCGCTGCGCCAGAGCTGAAATCGCCAATGTGGCGTCCGGATCGGAATGCTGCGCAGACGTACCAGAGAAAACATCATCACCAGCGAAATGACACTGCGGTAAAAAACGATTTCAGGGGCAGAGAAAACTTCAGCAGCGAACTTCACGCAAACGCCCATTGAGGCGAAAAAGAAGCTGGCCACGATCATCCAGGAGGATTGCATGGTTTATTGGCTGGAACGCGTCGATTCGACGTACTGCTTTACCGCCTACCGGTAAAGCCAAGCGGCAAATACGGAGAAAAAAGCATTTTAATCGCTTTCCAATTGACCGGGAGGCCCTTCTTGAGCTATTTTCCATCGTTTGATCAGAGCAATTTCCATGGCGCGAACCAACCCTGCCGATCCGGTCGAAAACGGCACTCCCCAGCCGGAGCCTCCGGCGGTAAACGAAATGAAATTTGAAGCGGCGCTCGCCGAACTGGAACAGATCGTCCAGAACATGGAAGGTGGGCGACTGCCGCTTGAAGAATCAATGCTCGCGTACCGGCGCGGGAGCGAACTGCTCAGGCACTGCCAGCAGCAACTGAGCGACGCCGAACGCAAGATCCAGGTCCTGGAAGCGGGTACCTTGCGCGATTTCGATAGTGCCAGCGGAGGCGTTCAGTGAGCGCTCTTTCTTCTGTTTCCGGGGACACCCGCGAGCTGCCCTTCCCGGACTGGATGCGTGCGGTACAAACGCGGATTGAGGCCACCCTGTCGCGTCTGTTACCCGCCGCTGAAGCCATTCCGGCGCGCCTGCATCAGGCCATGCGCTACGCCAGCCTTGGCGGCGGCAAGCGTGTTCGCCCCCTGCTCGCGTTTGCCGCCGGCGAACTGAGCAATGGCGCGCCGGAAAAACTTGAAATCGTTTCCTGCGCCGTCGAACTGATTCACGCCTACTCGCTCGTCCATGACGACCTGCCGTGCATGGACGACGACGTATTGCGCCGCGGCCGGCCGACCTGCCACGTCGAATACGATGAGCCCACCGCCCTACTGGTCGGCGACAGCCTGCAATCGCTGGCTTTCGAGCTGCTCGCCCGCGAGCAACTGGGCAACCCGGAATGCCAGCTTGAAATGCTGCGCCTGCTGACTCACGCCAGCGGCTCCAGGGGCATGGCGGGAGGCCAGGCGATCGATCTCGATGCGGTCGGCCGCTCACTCGACCAGCCGGAGCTTGAACTGATGCACGCCCTGAAAACCGGGGCGCTGATCCGGGCGGCGTTGATGCTTGGCGCGCTGTGTGGTGAGCCCCTGGCCGGCAAAGCCGGCGAAGCACTCGATCGTTATGCCAAACGTGCCGGTTTGCTATTTCAGGTCGTTGATGACATCCTTGACTGCACGGCGAGTACGGCAACCCTCGGCAAGACGGCCGGCAAGGACGCGGCGGCGGAAAAACCGACCTATGTCAGCCTGATGGGGCTGCACAACGCCCGTGAATTCGCCGCCGAGTTAAGAGCACAAGCCCTTGAATCACTCGCCATTTTTGGCGAACGCGGTCGGCGCCTGATTGAACTGACCGATTTCATCACTCACCGCAAGTTTTAGACGATGACTCTGGCCGCATTCAGGCCAGAATTCACGGACCAAGCCGGGCCCCACACAAATGACTTCCTATCCTCTGCTCGATACCATCAACAGTCCAGCACAACTGCGTGAACTCGACCGCAAACAGTTACCGCAGCTGGCCGAGGAGCTGCGCAGTTTTCTCGTCGAATCCGTATCCAGAACCGGAGGGCATCTCTCGTCGAACCTCGGTACGGTTGAACTGACCGTCGCCCTGCATTATGTTTTCGACACACCGGATGACAAGCTGGTCTGGGATGTCGGACACCAGACCTATGCCCACAAAGTGCTCACCGGGCGTCGGGAAGGGATGGCCAGGCTGCGCATGCATGGCGGCGTTTCGGGCTTTCCCAAGCGCAGCGAAAGCGAGTATGACACTTTCGGCGTCGGGCATTCGTCCACCTCCATCTCAGCCGCTCTCGGCATGGCGCTGGCCGCCAAGCTCAAGGGTGAAACACAGCGAATCGTGGCCATCATCGGCGATGGCGCGATGTCGGCCGGACAGGCCTTCGAGGCACTGAACAACACCGGCGTCGCCGATGCCGATTTGCTCGTCATCCTCAACGACAACGACATGTCGATCTCGCAGCCGGTTGGCGCGCTCAACAAGTACCTGGCGCGCATACTTTCCGGCAGCACCTTCAATGCGGCACGCAAAGCAGGGGAAAAGGTACTGGGCGTCTCCCCGTCGCTGCTCGAATTTGCCAACCGGGTCGAGGAACACGTCAAGGGCCTGCTGACGCCGGGAACGCTGTTCGAAGAACTCGGTTTCAACTATATCGGCCCGATTGATGGCCATGATCTTGATTCGCTGGTGCCTACCCTGCAGAACCTGCAGAAACTCAAGGGACCGCAGTTCCTGCACGTCATTACCCGCAAGGGGCAGGGTTACAAGCTGGCCGAGGCCGACCCGATCCTCTACCACGGTGTTTCGAAATTTCAGCCTGACGTTGGCATCGAAGGCGGCAAGGCCGGCAGCAAACCAAGCTATACGCAAGTCTTTGGCGACTGGCTGTGCGATATGGCGGTCGCCGAACCCAGACTGGTTGGCATTACCCCGGCCATGGGCGAAGGATCCGGCATGATGCGTTTTGCCGAACTCTTCCCCGAACGCTATTTCGATGTCGGCATCGCCGAACAGCACGCCATCAGCTTTGCGGCCGGTCTCGCCTGCGCGGGGATGCGCCCGGTCGTGGCCATCTATTCAACCTTTCTGCAGCGCGGCTATGACCAGTTGCTGCACGACGTCGCCCTGCAGAAACTGCCAGTCGTCTTCGCCCTTGACCGTGGCGGTCTGGTTGGCGCCGACGGCCCGACGCACCACGGATCCTTTGACCTCTCCTATCTAACCTGCATCCCGAACATGGTGGTCATGGCACCCGCCGACGAAAACGAGTGCCGGGAAATGCTGACCACCGCCTGCCACATCGACGGCCCGAGCGCCGTTCGCTACCCGCGCGGTTCCGGTCCTGGCGTGACCACGGAGAAGAGGCTTGGGGACCTTCCCGTCGGCAAGGGAGAAATTCGCCGTCGGGGCAAAGGCGTCGCGCTGCTGGCTTTCGGCAGCATGCTCATCCCGGCGCTGGAAGCGGCAGTCGAACTTGACGCCACGGTGGCCAACATGCGTTTTGTCAAACCCATCGACCGTGAACTGATTATCGAGCTGGCACGGGAACATTCGCTGCTGATCAGCGTCGAAGAGAATGCCCTGATTGGTGGCGCCGGCTCCGAAGTAGCACGCGTTCTGGACGAAATTGCCAGTCCGGTACGCTTTGTGCGACTGGGTCTTCCCGACCGTTTCATCGACCATGGCGACCAGGCGCTGCTGCTGGCGGAAATCGGTCTCGACAAGGACGGCATTGTCCGTACGGTGCGCGCGCATCAAGACAGCGCAAGCCTTGTTGCTCCGCATCCGGATCAATAATCGACAATGGCACAAAATACGACCAGGAACTGAAATGAACGCACCACAAGCCCCGCAAATACAAAATGCCATGGTCGACGTCCAGAACCTGGCAGACACGCGGCAAATCGCCATCAACCGCGTCGGCATCAAGGCGATTCGCCACCCGGTCAGGGTCCTCGACCGTACCGGTGGTGTGCAACACACCATCGCCGTCTTCAACATGTACGTCAGCCTGCCGCACAACTTCAAGGGCACGCACATGTCGCGTTTCGTCGAGATTCTCAACAGCCACGAACGCGAAATATCGGTCGAGAATTTTCCGGTGATGCTGCGCGACATGGCTAAAAAACTGGAAGCGGTAACCGGACACATCGAGATGAACTTCCCGTACTTCATCAACAAGGCGGCACCGGTCTCCGGCGTGCATAGCCTGATGGACTACGATGTCACGCTGACCGGCGAAATCTGCCATGGCGAGATTGCCTCGACGGTCAAGGTCGTCGTGCCGGTAACCAGTCTTTGTCCGTGTTCCAAGAAAATTTCAGCACGCGGCGCACACAACCAGCGCTCGCACGTCACCGTTACCGCCAGAATCAAGAAGCTGGTGTGGATCGAGGAAATCGTCGAACTCGTCGAAGCGCAGGCCTCCTGCGAGCTTTACGGACTGCTCAAGCGCCCTGACGAAAAATATGTCACCGAACGCGCCTACGACAATCCGAAATTTGTCGAAGACATGGTGCGCGACGTCGCCGCCCGTCTCAACGCTGAACCACGCATCTCTTCCTATGTGGTCGAGTCCGAAAACTTCGAGTCAATCCACAACCACTCGGCCTATGCACTGATCGAGAACATCAAGCCCAAGCCAGTCTGAATCCGGATTCTCAACAAAAACGGGCCATGTCGCAAGACACAGCCCGGGTTTTTGTTTCTGCAGAATGGCTGATCAAACCTGCTTGACGTCCTTCTGTTTGCGCGTCAGCTTTTCCTTGATCCGTGCGGACTTGCCCGAACGCTCGCGGAGGTAGTACAGCTTGGCACGACGCACGTCGCCGCGACGCTTGACTTCAATGGCGGCAACCAGCGGCGAATAGGTCTGGAAGGTACGCTCGACGCCTTCCCCGGACGAAATCTTGCGCACGATGAAGCTGGAATTGAGACCGCGATTACGCTTGGCGATAACCACGCCTTCGTAAGCCTGCAGACGCTCGCGTGCGCCTTCCTTGACCTTGACCTGAACGACGACGGTGTCGCCGGGGGCAAAGGGAGGAACGGTTTTGCCCAGACGGGCGATTTCTTCTTGTTCAAGTAGCGCTATCAGATTCATTTTTAGACTCCTATTTGGTTTCCTGACCGCATTGCTCCTGAAACTGCACCAGGAGTTGCGTTTCCTCTTTCGACAGCGAACGTTCCGCCAACAACTCGGGGCGCCGCCGCCACGTCCGCCCCAGCGCCTGTTTCAGACGCCATCGACGAATCTGCTCGTGGTGTCCGGACAACAGCACATCCGGCACCCGCTGACCTTCGTATTCCTCCGGCCGCGTATAGTGCGGGCAATCCAGCAAACCCGCCACAAACGAATCCTGTGTCGCCGATTCGGCGTCGTTGAGCACGCCCGGCAACTGTCTGACAATGGCATCCAGCAAGGCCATTGCCGGGATTTCTCCGCCCGAAAGCACAAAATCCCCGATCGAAATCTCCTCATCGACGCAACGCTCGATCAAACGCTCGTCAATTCCTTCGTAACGGCCACACAAGAGCACCAGACCCTCTGCCGATACGTCCTGCACAAACTGCATCACCCTCTGATGCGTCAGCGGCGCACCCTGTGGCGAGAGATAGACCACCCGGCTCGCCGCCAATCCTGCTACAGCCTGCCTTGCCTTGGCTGCTGTTATCGCCGCTGCCAGCGGCTGAGGCAGCATTACCATGCCAGGCCCGCCACCGTAAGGCCGATCATCGACGGTACGATGATTGTCCTCGGTGAATTCGCGCGGATTCCACAAATCCAGACTCCAGCGCTTTTCTTCAAGCGCCCGCCGCGTCACTCCCGACTGTGTCAGTGCCACAAACATCTCGGGAAACAGCGTCACCACATCGGCAACAAAGCGGCCAACCGACTGGAGGCCCCGTTCGTCAGGGTTCACCAGTCCGCTTCCCAATCAACGCGAATACATCGCGCCGGCAGATCAACATCAAGAACAACCACCGCCACGAAGGGCAGCAAACGTTCCTTTCCATCCCCATCGACCACCCGCAACACCGCGTTGGCGGAGGTCTCGATCAGTCCGGACACTTGGCCCAGAGACTGATCGTGCGTATTCATCACATCCAGGCCGATCAGATCGGCCCAGTAATACTCATCCTTGGCGGCCGGCGGCAACGCGGCACGCGGCACGCCGACCAGCATTCCCTTCGCCGTCTCGGACGCATTGCGATCATGCAGACACTCCAGTTCCGCGATCAGCAATGCCCCCTGCACCTTGCACCTCTGCACCTGCGTCGGACGCCACTGCTCAGGCGCACTACCCTCTTGTCCGACCCACCAGCAAGGCAGTCTGGCCCAGACCAGCGGATCGTCGGCAAAGGGGTGTATTTTCACCGCACCGCGCAAACCATATGGGCCCACGATCTTGCCGAGAACAACGATATCGGCAGGCGCTTCCAGGCCGGCAGAATCAGGCAAGCGAACTTCCGTCAGCCGTTCAGGCGACAGCTACAGCCTTGGCGCCGGACTGCTTGACCAGACGAGCAACGGTCAGCGACATCTGGGCACCCTGCTGTTGCCAGTAGCTCAGGCGATCGGCAGCAATCCGCAGCCCTTCTTCCTTGTCCGTAGCAATCGGGTTATAAAAGCCAATCCGCTCAATGAAGCGGCCATCACGGCGGGTGCGGGAATCGGCCACCACCATATTGTAGAAGGGGCGCTTTTTGGCACCACCGCGGGCAAGACGAATAACGACCATAGGATCTATTCCGAATTCAGAAAAAGGGCAAAATTATAACAAGAAAGCGCGAAAAAACAAGCTGATATTTAATCATCACCGTGACTTGGCCGTAAATTCGTCGCAAATCATCAGCGCAACAGTGTGAATAAAGTCACATAATCTACACCACCCTGAAGCTATACTTGACAGGTAAATTTTACCTATTGCCTTTTTCCCGAGTGCCATGGTCGATTCGCTTTCCGCTGCAGACAGTCTCGAAGCCACTGCCTTTTCGCAGTCGAGCATGCGCGCCATTCTCGCCTGGATGGGGACGCCACCACCACTCAATGCCCCGGATGACCTGCCGGCCCTGCATACGCATCTGGCCGCCTTGCGTGCCAGCCAGCTCACGCCCCAGCAACGCGCCACGGTGCTTGAGCGCCTGTACACCCGCAGCATGGCCGTCGTGGCCACCCTGCTCCCGTCCCTGACCGATGTCCCGCTCCCGATTCCGCGAAAGACCAGGCAACTGATCCGCAGCCTACAGGATCTGCTGAGAACGCTCGCGGAAGATTTGCAGGCGACACTGGACTCGATTGACGAACATCTGACCCAGGGCTTGCCCCAGGCGCAGGACCTTGTCCTCTGGAGGAGCCTGTACGCCCTTGCACAGCACCTGCTGATCAGCAATCTGGCGGCGTCTCCTGCCGGTGTCGGAATCTGGCAGCAATTCCATCAGACCTATGAAATCGCACGTCGGATGGACCTTGTCGGCAATACCCCGAAGGGGTCCTCATGCACCCTGGAAAGCATTTATTATTCAACCATATTGCTCGGTTCTGCCCAACCGGCGTCCTTCACTTCCCGTGAAGTACATTTTGTTGCGACCTATCTGGAGCATTTCTCCGACCATATCGATTCGAGCGACATCGCTGCAGCCAAAACTCCCGCGACATTCTGGATCGATCCGGCTCATGACGCACCGGCAGTCGCCTGTGCCCGGAAATCGCCCCCTCCGGAAACGCCCGCGCTTTATTTTTCCTGCGACCGGCTGGCCACACTGCTCAAGCAACAGATCGCCGCACTCAAAGCCGGCGACACCCCGGCGCAGCTCAGCCTGCCGGAATTTGCCGGCACGCCTGCCGGACGCGGAGTTATGCGTCGGCTCGTCACCTACTGGGGAGAACCGGGCAAACGCCGTTTCCCGCGCCGCCGACAGAACTACCGTGCGGCCTTGTGTGCCGGACTGGACAGTTTATGGCGCCTGTTTCAGGAGGAAGATGCCTCGAGCGTCGAAACGTCGAATTGGATGATCACCAACGAAAGCCCGGACGGCTATGCCGTCATGCACGTCTCGGGGAAAACCGGTGCCATGGCGGTCGGCGACGTCACGGCGATCCGCACCGAATCCGGAGAAAACTGGCAAATCTGCATTGTTCGCTGGGCGCAATCCGAAAACCAGGAGCATCTGGAACTTGGCCTGCAGATTCTGGCGACCAGCGCCGTTCCAGCCTTTCTCGCCCTGCCTGCGCAAGCCAGCGACAGGGACCGGCTGTCGGTGCTCATCCTGCCCCGGGTTCCGCCCTTGCGCTTGACTGAAATGCTGGTTGTTCCCTCGGGCGCCATGGAGAATCAGCCCAAATCTTTCGTCCTGGTCGTCGAAAAAGACCATCTTGAACTGCGCGAGATGAGAAGCACGGGCCTCGACGAACAGAACAGCCAGATTGAGGTATTCTCGATCGAACGCGATATCCTCAAGGCCTAATCGAGCCTCTCCTCCGCCGCCGGGTGGCAGCTATCGCCACGGAATTCGGGCAGCGTTGCAGCCACCAGCGCTCCGAGCAAGACGACGGCCCACGACAGATACAGCCAGAGCAGGAAAATCGGCAGCGTAGCAAAAGCACCGTAAACCAGCGTGAACGACGGGAAATGCGAGAGGTAGAATTCGAAGCCCTTTTGCATCAGCACGAAACCCAGGGCCGCAAACAGGCCGGCCCACAATGCATCACGCGGCACAACGCGGGCATTGGGAACGGCAAAATAGAGTCCGGCAAAAAAAATCGCCGCAATCGACACACCCGCCAGCCTGAACATGAAACTGTGCAACCACGCGGGATCGTCGATCAGGCCGAGCGAGGCCGTAACCGCATAATAGGTGGCCAGAACCACGCAGCTCACGACGAAAGGCCAGAGCACAAGAACGGCGACGTACAGCCGCAGTTTTTTCCACCACGGCCGGTCATCCATTACCCGCCAGACATGGTTGAGCGCGCGTTCGATGCTCAACAGGAGAAAAAGAACGGTAAGCACCAGCGCGACCAGGCCAGCCAGCGTGACATTCGTCGCTTTTTGCGAGAACTGCAGGACGTAGTCAATGATCATCCCGGCGCTGCGTTCAGGCAGCAGGCTGCGCACGACAAAATGGTCGAGCTGAGTCGCCATTTCGAAAAAGATGGGCAGCACCGACATGATGCCGAGAATGACCGCCACCAGCGGTACCAGCGAAAGCAGGGTGGTGAACGCCAGACTGGCGCTCAACTGGTCAAAGTTTTCTTCGACGAATCGACGCAGGACACGCGCGACGAATCCACGCAAACATGAAAGGCGGGGAAGCATAAGATCTCTATAATAAGCTGCTCTGTCCGGACCGTACCAATGACCACTCGAAGCCTTTATCTGTCTGCCTGCATCAGCCTGATCACGTTGATCTTCCTTTGTCTGGCCTGGGAGTTGCGCCTCGCCCCCATCCATCCCGGCGGTTCCTGGCTGGTGTTGAAATGTGTTCCGCTGCTGACCCCGCTTTTCGGCATTCTGAACGCCCGCCGCTATACCTTCCAGTGGGCATCCATGCTGATCCTGCTCTATCTGAGCGAAGGCCTCGTCCGCGCCACCAGCGAATCCGGCCCGAGCCGGTGGCTGGCGGTGGCCGAGATCCTGCTTTCCATCGTCTTTTTTTGCAGCGCCATCGGCTATGTCAGACGGACCCGCCACCACAATACAGCACTGCCGTCGTGAACAGGTTCGGCAGCAGGTAAATGCCGCGACGGCGCAACTCGGGGTTGAGCAGTGTATTGCGCGGCTTGATTTCGGGCATCGGCTTTATCCTGGAAAAAGCAGTTGAACCACGAAGAACACGAAGTTCACGAAGAGAATCGTGAACTTACGATGTCAAGTCGCCTCACCCAATGGGTGAGCAGGCAAAGTACTGCAATTCATTGTTTATCTTCGTGCTCTTCGTGAACTTCGTGGTTAATTGAGGTTTTAAGGTTTATCCAAGTTCAGCCAGAACGCTGCTTGAGGCAAATACTTTTTCGCCGATTACCACCTTGACCCGGGTATCGAGCGGCAGATAAAGGTCAACGCGCGAGCCGAAGCGGATAAACCCGTAACGCTGACCGGCTTCCAGCAGCGTTCCCGCATCAGCGTAATTCAGGATGCGTCGTGCCACCAGACCGGCAATCTGCACACAGGTAATATCACGCCCATCATCCGTCTTCAGATGCAGGGCGCAACGCTCGTTTTCCAGCGACGCCTTGTCCAGTGACGCATTGAGAAAGCTCCCCGGCTTGTACCATTTTTGCTGTACCGTGCTCTTGATCGGCGAACGGTTCGAATGCACGTTGAATACGTTCATGAACACGCTGATCTTGAGCGCACGCCGATTCAGGTAAGGGTCATCCGCTTCCTCGACGACGACGATACGCCCATCGGCAGGCGCGACAACACTTTTCGGCCCACCGGCAATAACGCGCGCCGGATCACGAAAGAACTGCACACAGAAAATGAAGACCAGCCAGAACGGTAGCGACCAGAGGCCAGCTGCAGACACCAGAATGGCAAGAATCAGGGTGCCGGCGATGAACGGCCAGCCTTCCTTGGCGAGAATCGGATGCGGATAATTCATTGACAGCCTGTGAAGAGTTAGGAGAAAGGGGTAAAGAGAAATACAAGGGGCGAGGTGGTGGTGGATTGCCCCTCCTCACTCATCACCCCTTACTCCTCACTGCATCAATCAATTTTTAGATTGGTCGACGAGCTTGTTCTTCTTGATCCACGGCATCATGTCACGCAGCTTGGCGCCAACAATTTCAACCGGGTGCTCGGCCATCAAACGACGGTGCGCAGTCATTGAAGGATAATTGGTCTTGCCTTCCTGGATGAACGCCTTGGCATACTCGCCGTTCTGGATGCGCTTCAGGGCCTCGCGCATGGCGTAGCGCGACTCTTCGTTGATCACCGAAGGGCCGGTCACGTACTCGCCGTACTCGGCGTTGTTCGAAATCGAGTAGTTCATGTTGGCGATGCCGCCCTCATAGATCAGATCGACGATCAGCTTGACTTCGTGCAGGCACTCGAAATAGGCCATTTCCGGCGCGTATCCGGCTTCAACCAGGGTCTCGAAACCCATCTTGATCAGTTCGACGGTGCCGCCGCAAAGCACGGTCTGCTCGCCGAACAGATCGGTTTCGGTTTCTTCACGGAAGTTGGTCTCGATCACGCCACCCTTGGTGCCGCCATTGGCTGCGGCGTACGAAAGCGCAATATCCTTGGCCTTGCCGGACTTGTCCTGATGCACGGCAATCAACGAAGGCACGCCGCCGCCCTTGAGGTATTCGGAACGTACGGTATGTCCCGGGCCCTTCGGGGCTACCATGATCACATCCAGATCGGCACGCGCGATCACCTGGTTGTAATGCACGTTGAAACCGTGTGCAAAGGCCAGCGCTGCACCCTTCTTGATGTTCGGTTCGACATCGTTGTAATACACGGCCGGGATGTTCTCATCCGGCAGCAGCATCATGACCACATCGGCGCCCTTGACCGCCTTGGCCACTTCCTCGACCTTGAGTCCGGCCTTTTCGGCCTTGCTCCAGGAGGCACCACCCTTGCGCAAACCCACCGTTACCTTGACGCCGGAATCAGTCAGGTTCAGGGCATGGGCATGACCCTGCGAACCGTAGCCAACGATAGTGACCTTCTTGCCCTTGATCAGGGAGAGGTCGGCGTCCTTGTCGTAATACACTTTCATGATGTTCCTTTCGTGCGTGTGGATCTGGAAAAAACCCGGTTTAGACTTTCAGAATTCGGTCGCCGCGGCCGATGCCGCTGACGCCGGTACGAACGGTTTCGAGGATCAAATCCGCATCGATTCCCTGGATAAAGGAATCAAGTTTGGAACCGCTACCCGTGAGTTCGATGACGTAGGTCGACTCGGTAACATCAATGATGCGCCCACGGAAGATATCCGCCATGCGCTTCATTTCCTCGCGGTCCTTGCCGGTGGCACGAACCTTGATCAGCATCAGCTCGCGCTCGATATGCGCAGCCTCAGAGAGATCGACGACCTTGATGACGTCGATCAGCTTGTTCAGTTGCTTGGTGATCTGCTCGATCACCTCATCGCTGCCGCTGGTCACGATGGTCAGACGAGACAGGGACAGATCCTCGGTCGGCGCCACGGTCAGGGTTTCGATGTTGTAACCGCGCGCCGAGAACAGGCCGGAGACGCGCGAAAGTGCGCCGGCTTCGTTTTCCAGCAGAATTGAAATGATGTGTCGCATAGTGTCGTACCCTTACAGATTTTCACCGGCCAGAACCATCTCGGACAGCCCCTTGCCTGCCGCCACCATAGGGAAAACATTCGCTTCCCGCGCCGTGCAGATATCGAGGAATACGAGATCATCTTTATGGTCGATGAAGGCCCTCTTCAGCGCCAACTCGACGTTTTCAGGTTTTTCCACGCGGATGCCGATGTGCCCGTAAGCCTCGGCCAGCTTGACGAAATCGGGGATCGAGTCCATGTAGGTTTGCGAATAACGGCGGCTGTAGAACATTTCCTGCCACTGGCGAACCATGCCCAGATAGCCATTGTTGAGCAGGATGATCTTGATCGGCAATCCGAACTGTTTGGCGGTGGAAAGCTCCTGGATGCACATCTGGATCGATCCGTCACCGGTGATGCAGACGACCGGCATATCCGGATTCGCCAGTTGTGCACCAATGGCGTACGGAAGGCCAACCCCCATCGTTCCTGCACCGCCCGAGTTGATCCAGCGGCGCGGCTTGTCGAATTTGTAGTACTGCGCAGCCCACATCTGGTGCTGGCCGACATCCGACGTAACAATGGCGTTGCCGCCGGTCAATTCCCACAGTTTTTCGATGACATACTGCGGCATGATCGCATCACCCATCGAGTAGTCCGTGCATTTGCTCGCACGCCATCCCTCGACTTCCTTCCACCAGTCCGCAACCCCCGCCTTGGGCATTTCAGTCTCAAGCAGCTTGATCATCTCCTCAAGGACATCGGCCACATTGCCGACAATCGGCACATCCACGCGAACGCGCTTGGAAATCGAAGACGGATCAATGTCAACATGAATAATTTTGCGCGGAATCGAAGCGAAATCTTCCGGATTGCCGATCACGCGATCGTCAAAACGCGCACCGATGGCCAGTAGCACGTCGCAATGCTGCATGGCCATGTTGGCTTCGACCGTACCGTGCATGCCCGGCATGCCAAGAAACTGCGGATCGCTTGCCGGATAGGCACCCAGCCCCATCAGCGTGTTGGTAATCGGGAAACCCAGCAGGCGTGTGAGCTTCGTCAATTGCTCGGAGGCATTGGAAAGGATGACGCCGCCGCCAGAGTAGATCACTGGCCGTTTGGCACCGAGCAGCAACTGCACGGCTTTCTTGATCTGCCCGAGATGCCCCTTGACCACCGGGTTATAGGAGCGCATGTGTATTTCTTTCGGGTACTCGAACTTGCATTTTGCGGCCGTAATGTCCTTGGGAATATCAACCACGACCGGACCCGGGCGACCCGTTCTGGCGATGTAGAACGCCTTTTTCATCGTCATGGCGATATCGCGCACATCCTTGATCAGGAAGTTGTGCTTGACGCAGGGACGGGTAATCCCGACCGTATCGCACTCCTGGAAAGCATCCTGGCCGATATAGTGCGTCGGCACCTGACCCGAGATAACGACCAGCGGGATCGAGTCCATGTATGCCGTGGCAATGCCGGTCACCGCGTTGGTCGCCCCGGGACCTGAGGTCACCAGCGCCACACCTATGCCATTCGACGAACGGGACAAGGCATCGGCTGCATGCACGGCGGCCTGTTCGTGGCGAACCAGAACGTGCTTGATCTGGTCCTGCTTGAATAGTTCATCGTAAATATGGAGAACCGACCCGCCCGGATAGCCGAATACATAGTCGACCTTTTCTTCCTGCAGGCACCTGATTACAATCTCCGCACCAGTCATCATGGTCATAGCCATCGCCTTACCTTGTTGAATCGAATATTTGAAAAAGCATGCAACGTTAAAGCCTAGATTACAATTGGTCAAGACTCCCCGCCCGGGTGGCCAGGTTTTAACGAGTGTATCCTGTCACCCATACCAAGGATTTTGATCCTGGCCAGCCAACGCGAACTGTCGGATTTTCTCGCCTCCTCGGAGCGACGCGCTTTCAAACAAGCCATGTTTGCCGTGCGTAACGAAGAGTCAGCGCTCGATATCGTGCAGGACTCGATGATGAAACTCGCTGAAAAATATGGCGACCGCCCGGCAGAAGAACTGCCGATGCTCTTTCAGCGTATCATGCAGAACACGATTCGTGACTATTATCGGCGCAGCAAGGTTCGCTCTTTGTGGACTACGCTTCTTTCTTCATTCTCTTCGGGTGATGAGGAAGAACGCGATCCGCTGGAAACTCTGGAGGTCGAAACGGAGTCATACACTCCGAACACTCCGGACGGGCAGTTATTGCAGTCGCAAGTTCTTGTAATTATTGAAAAAGAGATTAAACTTCTGCCGGCACGTCAACGCGAAGCCTTCCTCATGCGTTACTGGGAAGACATGGACGTTGCGGAAACTGCGTCGGCAATGGGCTGTTCGGAAGGCAGTGTGAAAACGCACTGCTCACGTGCCACCCATACCTTGGCAGTTGCCTTGAAAGCAAAGGGAATTACCTTATGAACGAAGAACATTTCGCCTACAAGATCAGACAGCATCTTAACCGGGGATTGTACGAGCTACGCCCGGAGACAGCCAGCCGCCTCGCCGTAGCCAGAGAAAACGCACTGGCCCGCCAGAAACAGGCGATCAGTCTGTCGGTACTGGCCACTGCGGGCAGTTTCGTTCACAATCAATTCGCCAACCTGCGCTTGAAGCAGGTACTCATTTCGCTCGCTTTGCTCCTGTGTGTCGTGGGTTCGACTTTCTGGCAGGCTGATCGGCGCGTTACCGAACTGGGTGCCATTGATAGCGCGTTACTTGCCGATGATCTGCCGATTGGTGCGTTCACCGACAAAGGCTTTAATGCATGGTTACAAAGCGCCTCCTCGGAATAATTTTCTGTTGTGTTCTCGCAAGCACGGGTTGGGCCGCAACGTCCAGCCCATCGCTCATTGCAACACCTTCACAGCCCAAGTGGAGCGATTTGTCGGTGCCACAGAAAATCGTCCTCGCCCCGCTGAGTGACGACTGGGATTCAATGGAGAACTACCGTCAGAAAAAATGGCTCCACATTGTTACGCGCTTTTCCTCAATTTCTCCGGAAGAGCAACGCCGGATTCAGGAACAAATGCAGGAATGGGATAAGCTGACATCAGAAGAACGGCAGTTGGCACGCGAAAATTTTAAAGCGGCCAGCAAGCTTTCAACCGAGGAAAAGCAGGAATTCAAGAAAAAGTGGGCAGAGTATGTCAATCTGCCAGACGACGAAAAAGAGAAATTCAAGCAGCAGACCGTCAGCAAACCCGTTCCCAAACCCGGCAGGCCTGCATCATCCGCGCCGCCCCTGCTCCCGGGACCAGCCGCCCTGGCTGATCCTGCCCTCGTTCCACCAGCGCCGACACCCGATCCGCTCCCGGCAGATGCGGACGCTACGCCGCCGGCCGCCACGGTCGCTGACACAACGACCAAACCCTGATGTCGTTTCCAGACGGCTTTGCCCACCCGGGTATCCTGCGCCGGATAGCCGCCATGTGTTACGAAACCCTGCTCTTGTCGGGTGTTCTGGCCGTAAGCTTCATCCTGCCGCACGTACTGCTCGCCGGCTTTGCCCATCGCGCTGCCCCGGCGATGGCTCTGTGGGCACATCTGTTTCTCGTGATGCTCGTCTATTTCGTCGGCTTCTGGAGTCATGGCGGGCAGACGCTGGCCATGAAAACCTGGCGCATCCGGCTGGTAACGCGAGGCGGGCGAGCCATTCGTCCGGCACAGGCCCTGCTCCGCTATCTGCTGTGCTGGCCCAGTCTGGCACTGGGCGGGATCGGCATGGCCTGGGCACTCGTTGACCGCGACGGACAATTCCTGCACGACCGCATCGCCGGCACCCGACTCATCACTGACTGACCCGATCCGGGATCAGCGCCGCTCGGCCAACCAGATCATTCCGGCCGCTGCCAGCATGAACAGTGCCGAAGGGGCCATGGCACTGAGCAAAGGGGACCAGCTATTGATCGCGCCAAGGTTCGAGAACAGGCCATTGAGCATGTGGAAGAACACCCCGATCATCACCCCGGAAAAAATTTTCAGGCTGACCCCGCTAACCCGGTTATGGGTGTAGCCAAAGGGCAAGGCCAGAGCGACCATGACCAGCGCCGCCAGAGGGTAAACCACCTTTTTCCACAAAGCAATATCGTAACGCTGCGTTTTCTGGCTGTTCTCGGAAAGATGCCTGACATACGCCGACAGATGCAGCAGCGACATCCGTTCCGGTGCAATCATCAGCACCGCAAGAATGTCCGGGTTGAGCGCTGAATGCCACTCCATGTCCGGCATTTTGACGACCTCGGAGCGCTCGCCATGGAGCAGGGTCTGTACGACATTACTCAGGCGCCAACTGGCCGGCGGCACATAGACGCCTTCCTTCGCATCAGTGACCGAGCGCAACTTCGAACTTTTATCAAAGTCGTAGATACGAATACCTTGCAAACGTGAATCAGGCAGCACCACCTTGACGTTGATAAAGCTCCGCTCATCCTTGACCCACAGGCCACTGCGCAGATCCTGCCCGACCGTCTGGCCGCGCTCACTGAGACGCAACTGCTGGGCCGTACGTTCGCTGGGCGGAGCCACGACTTCGCCGATAAAGAAAGTAACCAGGGCAAAAATCGCCGCTACCTGAAACAACCCGGTGAGCAGGCGCAGAGTCGACATTCCCGAAGCGCGCAGCACGGTAATTTCCGAATGCCTGGCCAGTGTAGACAGGGCATAAAGGGTTCCGATGAGTACGGCAATCGGCATCAGTTCATAGATGCGTCCGGGCATGCGCAAGGCGACAAAGGCAACGGCATGGTGCAGTTGGTAGCTGCCCTCGCCGACATTCTTGACTTCGCCGATCATGTCAAAAAAACCGAACAAGGCCAGGAATCCGGCCAAGACCAGAAGAATCGAGCCGGAGACCTCACGGGCCAGATAACGACGATAGATCTTCATCGGAAAAATCGCGCAAAAGAAAGCACCGCGATCCGGCGGTAAAAAAGCAGGGGCAGCAGACACAGCATGAACAAATGGATCGCCACGACGCCCACAGTGAAGGAAATTTTTCCGCTGGCCACCCAGGCCTGGCTGATGGTCAGCAGATTGTTGTACACAAGGTAGGTAAACAAGGCCAGCAGCATGTTGGCCGAACGACCGGCACGCGGATTGACGAAGGACAGCGGAATTGCCAGCAAGACCAGGACCAGGGCCGAAATGGGCACACCGATACGCCATAGCAGTTCAGCCCGAAAACCCGGCTGATCGTTTTGCATCAACTCCAGCGTCGGCATGTTTCTGGGGGTCCGCTCAATGCCGCGGGTTTCCCTGGTTTCGAGCCGAATGGCGTAGCGGGCATATTCCAGAATCCGGAATTCGAGCGTGCCCGGTTCATTCTCGTAGCGCCGGCCATTCTCCAGGACGATGAACCGGTCTCCGTTTTTTGCAATTTCCTGATGACCGGTCGCCGCCATCGTCACACCCATACGCCGGTTCTGGACCGAACTCACAAAAACGTTCTTGACGTAACTCTCGTCATCGGCAACCGCCTCGACGAAAATCACCTGATCCCCTGAAGACGATTCCTGAAAGGCACCCGGAGAGGCTGGCCCGGCGTCCTTGCGGTTTTCGAGGTTGCCACGGTATTCGGCACTCTGGGACAGGGCCCAGGGAGAAACGAACAAGGACAAGCCGGCTATGGCCACCATCAGCGGCAGCGTAAATACCAGCACCGGCCGAATCCACGCCGCTAGTGACAGGCCCGAAGAAAACCACACTACCATCTCGGAATCGCGGTAACTGCGCGACAGCGTCAGCAAGATGGCGATGAATGACGACAGGGACAACAAGGCCGGAATGTAATTCATCGCGGAAAAGCCGAGTAGCGCAACCACGGCTTCCGGCGCAACCGAACCCTGTGCCGCTTCACTGAGCAGGCGGATCAGTTGGGTCGTCAGTAGAATGGCGAAGAGCGCAACAAAAACGCCGGCAGCCGAGTGGGTGAACTCGCGCCGTGCGGCACGCTGGAAGATCATTTTTTGACTTTAACGAAATACTGCAGTGATAATCGGCTTTTGTACGTAACTGCGTTGCCTGAGGAGTAGTCAGTGGAATTTAGCATAAAAAGCGGTAGCCCGGAGAAGCAACGTAGCGCCTGTGTCGTTGTCGGCGTTTTCGAAAATCGCAAGCTGACACTTCCTGCCGGGTCGATCGACAAGGTGGCGAACGGCTATCTTTCCGAAATCATTCGCCGTGGAGACATGGACGGGAAAGCCGGATCAAGCCTGCTCTTGCACGCTGTCCCGGCGACCCAGTGCGACCGGGTTCTGCTGATCGGGCTGGGCAAGGAAAAGGAATTCCGCGAAAAGGAATATTGCACTGCCGTTCGCAACGCCATCAAGGCACTCAACGAGACCGGCGCCACTGATGGCACGCTCTTTCTGACCACAATCGCCGTCCGGAAATGCAGCATTGACTGGCGCATCCGGCAGGCGGCGATCATCGCCCAGGAGACGCTCTATCGCTTCGAACAGTTCAAGAGCAAAAAAAGCAAAGTCCGCCGCCCTTTGCGCAAACTGGCCTTCAACGTTGATCGCCGCAGCGAATTGAAGCAGGCTGAAAACGCGCTAGCGCAGGGACTGGCCATCGCCGAGGGGGTGACTCTGGCCAGGACTCTCGGCAACCTGCCCGGCAACGTGTGCACGCCGGGCTATCTGGCTGATACAGCCCTGCAAATTGCCAGGGATCATGCCCTTGATTGCCAGATTATCGAACGCGCCGAAATGGAAACCCTGGGCATGCACTCCCTGCTCTCGGTGGCCAAGGGCTCGCGCCAGCCACCCAAGCTGGTCGTTGTGCACTACAGGGGTGCGCAAGATGCAAAAGAAAAGCCCATGGTACTGATTGGCAAGGGCATTACCTTCGACTCCGGCGGCATCTCGCTGAAACCGGGTCCGGAAATGGATGAAATGAAGTTCGACATGTGCGGTGCGGCCAGTGTGCTCGGCACCCTCAAGGCCGTGGCCCGGATGCAGTTGCCGATCAACCTCACGGTGCTCGTCCCGACCACGGAAAACATGCCGGACGGCGCGGCCAGCAAGCCCGGCGACATCGTCACATCGATGTCCGGCCAGACCATTGAAATCCTCAACACCGACGCTGAAGGCCGCCTCATCCTCTGTGATGCACTGACCTACGCCGAGCGCTTCGAGCCGCAAGCCGTGATCGACGTCGCCACCCTGACCGGGGCCTGCGTCATCGCCCTCGGCCATGTCGCCAGTGGGCTCTTCGCCAACAACGACGGCCTGGCCCGCGATCTCTTGCAGGCCGGCGACGAAGCGCAGGACCGCGCCTGGCAGATGCCGCTGTGGGACGAGTATCAGGATCTGCTGAAAAGCAATTTTGCCGACATGGCCAACATCGGCGGACGCGCGGCGGGCAGTGTTTCTGCCGCCTGTTTCCTGTCCCGTTTTGCCAAAAAGTTCGAGTGGGCACACCTCGACATTGCCGGAACGGCCTGGAAATCCGGTGCCGACAAGGGGGCCACCGGCCGCCCTGTACCGCTGCTCGCCCACTACCTGCTCAAACGCGCCGGAAAGCTCAATTGACCCAGATCTTCTTCTACCACAATGCCGAAAACCGGATCAGTGCAAGCGCCGCATTGATCCGCAAGGCCTTTGCCCAGAAAAAGGCCCTGCTCGTTTACGCCCCGGATGCCGAAGTTGCCGGTGCGCTTGACCGCCACTTGTGGATGTACCCGCCCACAGGTTTTGTCCCGCATGTGCACGGCAACTCACCCCTCGCCGCCGAGACACCGGTGCTGATCACCGGCTCGCTGGAAACACTGCCGCAAAACGAACGCCTGATCAATATTTCTGCTGAAATCCCGCCGGGGTTTTCACGCTTCACCAGCGTCATTGAAGTCGTCGGTCAGCAGGAGGACGAAAGGCTGGCCGGTCGCCAGCGCGTGAAGTTCTACAAGGACAGAGGCTACGAAATCAAGTTCATCGACCTCGCGGAGAAACACTGATGGCCGAACAATCCGATGTTGTCGATCGCGCTGACGCCTTGATGCACCCCGAAGGAAGTTCCCCCGGGGGAAGGCGGCGGCGGAATTTTGTGGCCACGCCGATGCGTACGGCAGTGCCAGCCACCCTACCGAAACAGACGCATGAGGATGATGATCTGCCGGTGCTGACCGAGGTCGTTTCCGCAGAAGCCGCCGTGTCCGAAGACAGGACCGACCGCTTCGACGAAACCCAAGTCACTCTTCTGGCCTCCGATATCGCCCACGCCATCGGACAACAACTCACCGACGATATGCCAGCCCTGCTCGAAGCCGCCTTGCTCAACGCCGGCGAAGAACTGCGCGCCGGAATTACGTCGACCATGGAAACCGCCCTACGCGACTTCATCGCCCGGCGCAAACAATTGCAGCTTCCGCTCGACGAACCCGACCACGGCAAGTAAGCGCAAACCCCCGGCCGACCCTGCGCTATCCGGTATAATCGCCGCTTTTCGCCATTCGCACTCCGCGCATCCTATGGAACTCGCCAAAAGCTTTGAACCGGCAGACATCGAGCGTCGCTGGTACCCCGACTGGGAGGCCAAGGGCTTCTTCAATGCCGGCCTCGACACGCAAAACCCGAATGCCTTCTGCATCCTGCTGCCGCCGCCCAACGTCACCGGCACGCTGCACATGGGTCACGGCTTCAACCAGGCGATCATGGACGCGCTCACGCGCTACCACCGCATGCGCGGCGACAACACGCTGTGGCAGCCGGGCACCGATCACGCCGGCATCGCCACGCAGATCGTCGTCGAACGCCAGCTTGACGGGCAAGGCATTTCCCGCCACGACCTCGGGCGCGAGAAGTTCCTCGAAAAAGTCTGGGAATGGAAGGAATATTCGGGCAACACCATCACCCGCCAGATGCGCCGCCTCGGCACCTCGCCGGACTGGTCACGCGAGCGCTTCACGATGGATGCCGGCCTCTCGAAGATCGTTACCGAAACCTTCGTCCGCCTGCACCAGGAAGGCCTGATCTACCGTGGCAAGCGCCTGGTGAACTGGGACCCGGTACTGCATACCGCGGTTTCCGATCTCGAAGTGGTGAGCGAGGAAGAAGACGGTTTCATGTGGCACATCCGCTACCCGCTGGCCGATGGTTCGGGCAGCCTGACGGTGGCCACCACGCGCCCGGAAACCATGCTCGGCGATACCGCCGTGATGGTGCACCCGGAGGATGAACGCTACAAGGACATGATCGGCAAGAGGGTCAAGCTGCCCTTGACCGACCGTGAAATCCCGATCATAGCCGATGCCTACGTCGACCTCGAATTCGGAACCGGTTGCGTCAAGGTCACGCCGGCGCACGACTTCAATGACTACGCCGTCAGCCAGCGCCACCAGTTGCCGATCATTTCCATCCTGACGCTCGACGCGAAAATCAACGACAACGCGCCGGAGAAATACCGCGGCCTGGATCGCTTCGACGCGCGCCAGGCCGTCGTTGCTGACCTCGAAGCACTCGGCATCCTGGTCAAGACCGACAAGCACAAGCTCAAGGTACCGCGCGGTGACCGTACCGGCATCGCCATCGAGCCGATGCTCACCGACCAGTGGTTCGTCGCCATGAGCAAACCCGGTGCCGATGGTACCAGTATCGTCGGCAAGGCGCTTGAATGCGTGGCTTCGGGCGAGATCAAGTTCGTCCCTGAGAACTGGGTGAACACTTACAACCAGTGGCTGAACAACATTCAGGACTGGTGCATCTCACGGCAATTGTGGTGGGGCCACCAGATTCCGGCATGGTATGGCGACAATGGCGAAATCTTCGTTGCCCACGACGAAGCCGAAGCCAAGGCCCAGGCGGCAGCAGCCGGCTACATTGGTACGCTGGTCCGTGACCCGGACGTGCTCGACACCTGGTATTCGTCTGCCCTGTGGCCGTTCTCGACGCTCGACTGGACGCCGCAATGGCCGGAGAAATCGAACCCGGCCATCGACCTCTACCTGCCATCGACGGTGCTCGTCACCGGCTTCGACATCATCTTCTTCTGGGTCGCACGCATGGTCATGATGACCCGGCACATCACCGGCAAGATCCCGTTCAAGCACGTCTATGTGCATGGCCTGATCCGCGACGCCGAAGGCCAGAAGATGAGCAAGTCCAAGGGCAACGTGCTCGACCCGATCGACCTGATCGACGGCATCGGCATTGAGGACCTGGTGAAAAAACGCACGACCGGCCTGATGAACCCCAAGCAGGCACAGCAGATCGAGAAACGCACGCGCAAGGAATTCCCGGAAGGCATCCAGGCCTTCGGTACCGACGCCCTGCGCTTCACTTTCCTCTCGCTGGCCAGCCCCGGCCGCGACATCAAGTTCGACCTGCACCGCTGCGAGGGCTACCGTAACTTCTGCAACAAGCTGTGGAACGCCACGCGCTTCGTGCTGATGAACACCGAAGGCCAGGATTGCGGCATCGATGCCTGTACGCCAGAGGCCTGTTCAAGCGCGCTCGATTTCTCCTTCGCCGACCGCTGGATCGTCAGCAAACTGCAGCGTAGCGAAGCCGAGATCGCCCAGCACTTTGCCGACTACCGCTTCGACCTGCTTGCCCGCGCCATCTATGAATTCGTCTGGGACGAGTTCTGCGACTGGTACCTCGAACTGGCCAAGGTGCAGATGCAAAGCGGCACAGCCGAGCAAGCCCGGGCCACGCGCCGGACGCTGCTGCGCGTGCTGGAAACCGTGCTGCGCCTCGCGCACCCGCTGATTCCCTTCATTACCGAAGAACTGTGGCAGGCCGTCGCGCCGCTTGCCGGCAAGAAAACGCACGAATCAATCATGCTTGCGACCTACCCAATAGCACAGCCCGAGAAGATCGATGAAGCCAGCGAAGCCAGGGTGCAGCAACTCAAGGACCTGGCTTACGCCTGCCGCAATCTGCGCGGCGAAATGAACCTCTCACCGGCGCAGAAAGTGCCGCTGATTGCCAGCGGCGACACGGAATTACTGGCTGGATTTGCACCCTACCTCAAGGCACTGGGCAAACTCTCGGACATGCAGGTTGTCGACCGGATAACAGGGGACGCCAACGCACCGACTGCCGTGGTGGGTGATACGCGCCTGATGTTCAAGATCGAGATCGACGTCGCCGCAGAAAGCGAACGTCTGAGCAAGGAGATCGCCCGACTGGAAGGCGAGATCGTCAAGGCCAACGCCAAGCTCGGCAACGAAAGCTTCGTCGCCCGCGCCCCGGCGCAAGTGGTCGAGGTGGAAAAGAAGCGGCTGGCCGACTTTGAAGCAACACTGGCAAAGCTGAAATCCCAACTCGAACGCCTTAAACGCTGATATTGGAAGGTAATCACCCCGTCTGTGCTCTGGCGCACAGAGGAAACGCAGCCAGCCAAATATAATTGGCAATGCCGGTGGCTTGAGATTATGAGCGCCTCAAAGGCGCTCATGAATCCGTGAGTTGCCCACGGCGGATTTTTCGGGCGTCTGGCTGAACCACTTGCTGCGCCGCATTGGTGCACCACGGTGGATACGTCTCATCAATTTGGCGTGGGTTGTCGGCATCACCTATTTGACACTGGCCACTCGCCAGCATGTGGCGGTGGATGCCTTGGCCGGTCTGCTGCTGGGGATAGTGGCGGCCAGTACATCATTGCGACAGGGCGTGATTGCGGGCAAATTCGGCAACGTCCGGCTCCCGTCCGTTTGATGCCAGTCAATCTTTTGAACCTGATGGAATCCGGTTTGACTTGCATGCAGTTGACTGACGCCGCTACGGACCGGCGAGAAGACCACTTTCAGATTATCGGTATTATTCATCGACTTGGAGTACCCTGCCACGAGGCGTACATAGTTAAAGGAC
>JFJP01001917.1_pt1 | contig 36769 bp, 33 predicted proteins | sample 431651 | NCBI WGS metagenome assembly JFJP01 (sample SAMN02602958, study PRJNA72255) | Microbial mat metagenome, whole genome shotgun sequencing project. | biome: fresh water; feature: sink hole; material: water; isolation source: purple microbial (photo- and chemosynthetic) mats found in... | reverse complement strand
GAGGCTGGCTGGAGTCCGCAATGCGAGACAACAGCAAGAGTAGGTGACAGATGGGGAGTACTGAAAGTTAGTGCCGTTTCTTGGAATGACTTTGATCCCGCCCAGAACAAGGCCCTTCCAAACCACTTGCAACCACGCCCCGAGTATGAAGTTCGATCAGGCGATTTTTTAATCTCTCGTGCCAATACTGCGGAACTGGTAGCAAAGAGCGTGGTTGTTAGAGATGCGCCGTCACACCTGATGCTCAGCGACAAAACGATCCGATTGCGTTTCAAACACGATGCCAGCCCGAGATTCTTCAGCTTCGCGAATAACGCACCGTTCGCACGCGGGTATTACGCGCGAATTGCTGGTGGTACCAGTAGCTCAATGAAGAACGTCTCTCGACAACAGATTCTCAGTCTCCCAGTCACGATCCCACCCCTCGCCGAACAACACCGCATCGTCGCCAAAGTCGATGAACTGATGGCGCTCTGCGACCGCCTCAAGTTTGATCTCGACGAATCTCGCAAGCGGCAGACACGTCTGTCAGCCACCCTCATCGAATCCGCCCTGCAAGCCGTCTAGGGAAAACCACCATGCCGGGGTCAGGCTTCGTCGGCGTTGCGCTTCCTGTTTACCCAATAAATGACTATCGCTGAATCCGAACATCGCACCATCAGATTACATGACCACACTCACTATCGAAGCCTCGCAACATCGTATCGGCATAGTACTAATCAGCACCCCAGAATCTTGTGTGGTCGATGACAGTCTGAAGAAGCCATAGGGACCTCGGACTCAATTCCAACCAATTGGACTTCGTCATCCACTCATCCAGCCCAATTTTGCAAATAGCCGCTTTCCGTTGTAACAATCAGCGGACTTTGGACTGTTTGATCGCCAGTAGCGCCTGATTGCGCAGGGTCTTCATCAGCGACAGTTCTCGCTCGGGAATGACGATGCTGTTGGCCTCTTGCTTGTCGCAGTAGATCAGTGCCACCGCCTGGCCCTTGATCATCAGGGGCATCAGGACAAAGGTTCTGGCCGAGACGGTGCTGCGGTACCAGGATGGAATCTTGTCGGCGATCTTGGGGTCAGCGATGTCCTTGATGACGATGTCCAGGCCGTTGCCTATCGCCAACTGGAACACGTTGGGCGTGTCTTTCAACGGAAAACGAAACTTGCGCGCCACCAGGTTGGCGTCCTTGCCGCAGCCCATGCGCGCCAACATGAAGCCGGATTTGTCGTCCCTCAGGCAAATCAGCGCGCGCTGGAAGTCCATGGCCCGGAGCATGGTTTCCACGGTGACGCTCAGAATATCGTTGAGCGCGAAATCGCCGACGATGGAATCGCTGAGTTTATCGATGCCGGCCGACAGCACCTGGTGTGGGTCATCGCGCGGCTTGCACGTGGCCGAGGGGGGCACGGCGCTGGTCGTCGTGTCGAGCGCCGCGACAGGGGCGAGCCTGCTCTGCCCGGCTTCGTCGTCGGGGCCGGCTTTGACCCAGTCTGTTACCTGTTTGACAAAGCTGCTTTGGGTAAGACTCACGCCCAAGGTGCTGGCAAACGCCTTGGTGTCTTCAAATGACTTTTCCACCATCGAGTGCAATTGCGGACCGGAAAATACCATGACCTCGGCAAATCGCTGGCGCAGACCGGACAAACCTTCGCCAGGTTGCTGGCTGGCGCCGCCAGTAAGACAGGCGCAGACTTCATTGCCAAATCCGGACAGAAGCCAGAGCATGTCTTCCGGGGTTTGCGGGCGTTCGATCAAACCGTCAGGTAGCGGTTGCAGACTGTGCACCATGGTCGAGGGGAACAGCCACTGCTCGGCCACCCCTTGGCCCAGAAGCGCGAAGTCGATGCCGAGCACCTTCGTCGCCGCCTCGTTTTCGGTGTGGGCATGCTGGTTGATCAAATCCCGTATCTGTTGCGCCTCGTCGGGAAAATACATCAGCGTGAGGATTTGACCGAGGCTGTGGAACAAGGCGCAGGTGTAAACCTCCTCGGCCCGGCGGGGCAGGAACAGCTTTCCGGCTTCGCGGGCGATGGTGCCGGCCATTTGGGCGCGCAGGAACGACTCCTTGATTTCGCGGGCACCGGCGCGGTTCTTTATCTGGTCGAACAGAACGACCGTTAGGGCGATGTCGCGCAAGGTAGAAAAGCCCAGCACGCTGACCGCGCGCGACACCGAGGTGATGCCGCTGCCGCTGGCGGCGCGGTAGCTGGCCGAATTGGCAACGCGCAGGATGCTGCTGGTGAGACCAAAGTCCTTGAGGATGATGGCCGACAAGCCCTCGATGTTCTGGTCCTCGGAATTGGTGATTTCATTGATTGCCGCCACTGATTCCGACAGGGCGGGGAAGCCGGGTTTGTTTTCCAGCCGCTGCAACAAGGACGCCAAGCCTGGGGCTTCAGACCCGCCTTCGCCCGGGATTATCGACTCGCTATTCATGGCGTGAGATTATCAACCGAAAACCTTGTTCGCCACCGACATGCGGCAATTCAGTCTGTACAATCAATGACGCACTGCATCACAGAAAATATTAATGGCACGGATATCCATATACGACTCCACGTTGCGAGATGGCGCCCAGGCGCAGGGAATTTCCTATTCGGTCGAAGACAAGATCAAGATTGTCGGGCGACTGGACGCGCTGGGGGTAAGCTACATCGAGGCCGGCAACCCGGGTTCGAACCCGAAAGACCTGGAATTTTTCGCGCGGGCAGCGGCGCTGCAACTGGTGAACGCGCGCCTGATCGCTTTTGGCGCCACGCGCAAGCCCGGCATCTGGGTTGCCGACGACGCCAATATTCTCTCGCTGCTCAAGGCCGGCACCGCCGCCATCGCCATTTTTGGCAAGAGCTGGGATTATCAGGTGCTGGAAATCCTGCGCACCACGCTCGACGAAAACCTGTGCATGATCGGCGATACGGTGCGCTATCTGAAGCAGCACGGCAAGGAAGTGGTGTTTGATGCCGAGCATTTCTTCGACGGTTACAAGGACAATCCGGACTACGCGCTGAAATCGCTGGCGGCGGCGGTCGATGCCGGCGCCGACTGCATCTGCCTGTGCGACACCAACGGCGGCAGTTTCCCCGACGAGATTTTCGACATCACCCGTGAGGTCTGCCAGCGCTTCAGCATCACGGTCGGCATCCACTGCCACAACGATAGCGACATGGCGGTGGCAAATTCCATCCGTGCGGTGCAGGCGGGCGTCACTCAAGTGCAGGGAACCATCAACGGGCTGGGCGAGCGCTGCGGCAACGCCAACCTCTGCTCGATCATTCCGAATTTGCAATTGAAGCTTGACCATGAGTGCATTCCCGCGGGGGCGATGCGCCATTTGACCTCCGTCGCCCTGTCGGTGGGCGAAATCGCCAACATGCCGCACAACGACAAGGCGCCCTATGTCGGCGGCCATGCCTTCGCCCACAAGGGTGGCATGCATATCGACGCGGTGGTCAAGAGCCCGAATTCCTATGAGCATATCAATCCTGAATTGGTCGGCAACAGCCGCCGGGTATTGATGTCCGAGGTGGCGGGGCGCAGCACGCTGCTGGCGCGCATCAACGCCGTCGATCCGGCCCTGATGAAGAATTCGCCGGAAATCGGTCGCATCGTTGAGCGGCTCAAGCAACTGGAGCACGAAGGCTATCAGTTCGAGGCGGCGGAAAGCTCCTTTGATCTGGTGGTGCGGCGGATGCTCGGTCGTTTTTCCTCGTTTTTCGAACTGGTCGAATTCAAGGTCATCGTCAATGAGCCGTCGGTCAATGGCGTCAATTCATCGGCGATCATCAAGATTCGTGTCGATGGCCAGGAAGAACTCACCGCCGCCGAGGGCGATGGCCCGGTCAATGCGCTCGACAAGGCGGTGCGCCGCGCGCTGGAACGGTTCTACCCGGCCATCAATGAAATCCGGCTCACCGATTACAAGGTGCGCGTGCTTGATTCGGACAAGGCCACGGCGGCCAAGGTGCGCGTGCTGATCGAATCGACCGACCAAATCGAGAACTGGACCACCATCGGCGTTTCCACCGATGTTATCAACGCCTCCTGGCTGGCGCTGGTGGATTCGATCGAATACAAGCTGCTGCGCGATCAGGAACGTACACTTTCTTGCTAATTTCTACTGGTATCCGGGAAGCCGTTGCAGCATTGCCTCCCGAAATGGCGATCCCGCCCTGCACCGTCAGAGACGTGATGCCGAGAAGGAGGGCGCGGTCTATCGTGGCCACTGCTGTCGGGCATGAACCACATTGAGCACCGTCACCGTGTTGGCGTCCTCAAGCAGGATGACGATGTAGTTCTCGTGGGCGACCAGTTCTTTGGTGCCGGGCACACGCCCCTTGCGACGCGGAAAATTGGGATCGGCCAACTGATCGATCTGCTCGTCAATCAGGAGCCATAACTCTGCCGCTGCACGCGGATTGTCTTGGGCGACGTAGGTCTCGATGGCGTCAAGGTCGGCACGGTACGACACCGTGCGGGCGACGTGCTTGCGTTTCACAGTGAGCGCTGCTTCTGCTCACGAATTTGCACCCATTCCGCCGCCGGGATAACCGCGTTACTGCCGTCCTGCAATCCAGCCAGAGAGGCGCCAACTTTCTCGCGCAACCAGATATCGTAGGCCGCCGCTTCGTGGGCATGCTTGAGTCGAGCGCTTGCATCCGCGCGGCGGCCGGTCTGCAGTGCCGCAGAATCGTACTGCGAGGCATCGACCTGATACTTGACGATGCCCAAGCCCCGCAGGTACTCGGTCAGCGTCTCGAAGCGACGGAAGATGCGCACGGCACCCCGCTTGGCGGCGAGGGTCCGTTGTGCCATGCCACACTGGACGACAACCCCCCAGCCGCCTGGCTGGCCGATGACTTGCGCCGTGCGCACTGCACCGGCCTCAACCAAGGTGGAGAGCGTTGAATGATCTATGGTTTGGAGCGAGGCGGTCATGGTGGCTTTTGAGTTGCGCGAGTAATTATTGTACGGGTACCCATATTACTACAAATAGGTAAGGCATTCCTGGTCAAGAAGGGGGCGATTCGGGGTGGTCCTCATGACGACGGCGACTTGCATGTTCTTTTTCGAACGACAAGCAGACGGCTAGTCATCGACCGCCCACTTCAAGCGGACCGTTATCCAGAAGGTACTGCCATGCCCCAACTGGCTGATCACGCCCACGTCGCCGTCCATCAGCTTGGCGATGCGTTTGGCGAGCACCAGGCCGAGACCGGCGCCACCGTACTTGCGGGTAGCGGAACCATCCGCCTGGGTAAACGCCTGGAACAATTGGGTTTGCTGCTCGGGGCTCAAGCCGATGCCTTGATCGGTCACTTCGATACGCAACATGACGCTGTGGCTGTCCTCCTCCAGGGCGAAAACGCGCAGGTCGATTCCGCCGTGCTCGGAGAATTTGATGGCATTGCCGACAAAATTGAGCAGTATTTGCTGGAGGCGCAAGCTGTCGCCACACAACATATCGGGCAATGTAGAGGGTATTTCGCCAGACAGGCTCAAACCCTTGGCCTGCGCCGGCCCATCCTGCATGCTCAGCGTGTCGGCAACCACTTGCGCGAGGGAGAAATTCTTGTCTTCCAGCGTCAACTGGCCGGCCTCGATCCGGGAGATGTCAAGGATGTCGCTAAGGATGGTAAGCAGCCGCTCCGAAGAATGCGCTACCTTGCCAAGATAGTCGATCTGCTTGGGGTCGGTGGCACGACGCAACGCCAGACTGGTCATGCCCATGATGCCATTCATCGGCGTGCGCAGTTCATGGCTCATGGTGGCGAGGAAGATGCTTTTCGCCCGGTTCGCGGCTTCGGCCGCGTCTCTGCTTTCGGCCAGTTCGGCGGTATTGCGCGCGGTGTTGTCGGTACCAATCAGCAGGTAGCCGATGATCGCGTTTTGATCATCGCGGAGCGCCGTGACCGACACGAGGGCCGGAAAGCGGCTGCCATCCTTACGAATGTAGGTTAGCTCGTAGATGTCCTCGATGCCGCGTGAGGCCTTGAAGACCAGCGCATCGAAGCCCGGCGTGATCGGAGTGTCGAGTTCGATACTCAATGCCTGGGCGCGCGCGATGATTTCCTGCGGATCGGAGATGTCAGCCGGGGAAAGTTTGTTCAATACGTCGGCTGCTGCGTAGCCCAGCATGCGCTCGGCGCCGACATTGAATATCTGGATGACGCCCCTCTCGTCGGTGGCGATACTCGAAAAGTTGGCGCTATTGAGAATCGCGGTCTGCAAGGCACCGGTTATCAGCAGGGCCGCCTGTCCGGACGGCACCATGTCGGCGGTGGTGGCGGTGGTGGGTATGACGGGATTCTTGAAAGCGGAAATTTTCATGAGGTCTTTCGCGTCCGAGCTCACGCCAACGAACGTCCGACGATTTCGAGCACGTCGCGCGATAGTCCGGCATGATCGCGCAGCGATTCGAGCGCGCCACGGGCATGGGCCTGTCGGGATGCATCGAACCGGCGCCAGCGGTCAAAGCAGCGCGCTAGGCGCGAGGCAACCTGCGGGTTGATCGGGTCGAGTCGCATGATCTGCGCGGCGAGAAAGCGGTAGCCGGCGCCATCGGCGGCATGGAAACGGACGTGGTTTCCGCCAAAGCCGCGCAGCAGCGAATACACCTTGTTGGGGTTCTTCAGGTCGAAGGCGGGGTGATCGAGCAGTTTCTCCACCTCGGTCAAGGTTTGCGGCCGCCGGCTGGTGGCCTGTACCAACAGCCATTTGTCGACCGCCAGCGCCTCGTGCTGCCAGCGGTGGTAGAAGGCGGCGAGGGCCTTGTCGCGCTCGGCGCCGTCGTATTGCGCCAGCGTGGCCAGTGCCGCGTACTGGTCTGTCATGTTGTCGGCGGTTTCGAACTGGCGCAAAGCCAGCGCGCGTGATTCGGTCGTGCCGGCTTCGGCAAGGTAGCCGAGGCAAAGATTGCGCAGGGCGCGGCGGGCCGCGTCGCGGGTGTCGAAACGATAGGGGCCGCTGGGCGCGAGGCTGTCGTAGCATGCCCGCAGTTGCGGGCCGAGGCGCAGGGCCAGAAACCGCCGCAGGTCGTTGCGGGCGGCGTGGAGGGCGTCGGGGTCGACGCTGTCGAGTTGTTCGGCCAGCGTGGCTTCGGCGGGTAGCGACAATGCTTCGGCGGCGAATGCCGGATCGTCGCTGGCGCCATCGAGCACGCGGGCGGTGGCAGCGGCAAAGCTTTCCGGCCAGCTTTCCGAATAATTTTTCGGTGCATTTGCCGTACCGCTACCGCCGACTTTTTGAATTTGCCGAGTGGCGGCCAGAATCAGCCTGCCTGCCAGGCGCTGGCCGGCCTCCCAGCGGTTGAAAGGGTCGTTGTCCTGCGCCAGCAGCAGCGCGAGTTCGTCGTCGGTGTAGTCGAATTCGAGGATCACCGGCGCCGAGAAGCCGCGCAGCAGCGAGGGCACGGGGGCGCAGGTCACGTTCTCGAAAACGAAATCCTGTCGTGGTTCGATCAGTGACAGCACCCGTTCGGGCGCCAGTTCGCTGTCCGGCCCGAGCAGGCTCACGGCCACGGGGATGTGGAACGGTTGCTTTTCCGGTTGGCCGGGCGAAGGGCCGCAGCTTTGCGCCAAGGTCAGCACGTAGCGCCGAGCCGCCGCGTCATAGTGGCCGGTGGCTTGTAGGTGCGGCGTGCCGGCCTGTTCATACCAGCGCATGAACTGAGTGAAGTCGAAACCCGACGCTGCCGCCATCGCGGCGACAAAGTCGTCGCAGGTGACGGCCTGGCCGTCGTGGCGCTCGAAATAGATTGCCATGCCACGGCGGAAAGCGTCTTTGCCGATGAAGGTGCGAATCATGCGCACCACCTCGGCGCCTTTTTCATAGACAGTGGCGGTGTAGAAGTTGTTGATCTCGATGTAGGATGACGGCCGCACCGGGTGGGCCATCGGCCCCGCGTCTTCGGGAAACTGTCCCGCGCGCAGCCCGCGCACCTCGCGGATGCGGGCGACCGCCCGGTTGTGCATGTCGGCGCCAAATTCCTGGTCGCGGAAGACGGTGAGACCTTCTTTCAGCGAAAGCTGGAACCAGTCGCGACAGGTCACGCGGTTGCCGGTCCAGTTGTGGAAATACTCGTGGGCGACGACGCGGTCAATGTTTTCGTAGTCGCCATCGGTGGCCAGGTCCGGTCGCGCCAGCACGTACTTGGTGTTGAAGATGTTGAGGCCCTTGTTTTCCATCGCCCCCATGTTGAAGTCGCCGACGGCGACGATCATGTAGTGGTCGAGGTCGCATTCGAGGCCGAAGGTTTCCTCGTCCCAGCGCATGGATTTTTTCAGCGCGGCCATGGCGTGGTCGCACTGGTCGAGCTTGCCCGGTTCGACGTAGATGGCGAGTTGAACTTCGCGGCCCGGCTTGCCTGATGCAGCGGGCGTGCGCCAGGTGTCACGCAGCACGTCAAGTTTCGCGGCAACCAGGGCAAAGAGGTAACACGGCTTGGGGAAGGGGTCTTGCCAGGTGGCCCGGTGCCGCCCTTCCGGTTCGTCACCGCTGGCGACGAGATTGCCGTTCGAGAGCAGTTGCGGTAACGCCGCCTTGTCAGCGTGAAGGGTGACGCGGAAGCGCGCCATTACGTCCGGCCGGTCGGGGAACCAGGTGATGCGGCGAAAACCCTGCGCCTCGCACTGGGTGAAATAACCATCGGCGGAGCGGTAAAGACCGGACAGACGGGTGTTGGCGTCAGGCCGGATGCGCACCACGGTTTTCAGCGTGAAGGTGGCGGCAAGATTGGCGATGGTCAACTGGCCGGCAGTTATCGCGTAGGCGCTGCTTGCCAAGGTGCGGCCGTCGATGGCGATATCGAGTGTTTCCAGTTCCTCGCCGTCGAGGATGAGCGGCGCCTGTGGATTGGTCGCCGCAACTACAGGATTGCGCCGCATCGCCAGCGTGGCGGTGACCAAGGTTTCTCCGGCACAAAAATCAAAATCCAGATCGACGCTATCGACCAGGAAGGCCGGAGGCGTGTAGTCGGTAAGGTGGATGATGGGCGAGGCAGGGGGCGGCGTGTCTGCGGGGTTCATTTGGGATTTTGCGGTTGGAAGGGCGATGGATCGGGATGGGAGAGTATGGGGCCTTATTCGCCGCTACTGGTCAGCGCCTGCCGTGCCGTTTTTTCAGCCTCGTCGAGGCGGGCGGCGATGGCGATTCCCAGCGCGCGCTGGTAGGCGGCTATAGCCGTGTCGCCAGCGCCGACTTTTTTGTGGATGTCGCCGATCAGCAGCCAGTCGCTGGCAATTTTGCCGGGCAGGGCCAGGCGGCGGTCGATGTTCAGCGCGGACTGTGCGGCAGCCAGTGCTGTGCTGGCATCACCTCGGGCTAGTCGTGCTGCGGCGATAAGACGCCATGCGTTGGCCGTTTCGAGTGGTTCGTCCCGGCCATTCAACAGGCCGAGTGCCGCCTCGGCGTGGCTCAGCGCATCGTCAGCGCGCAGAGCGGCCAGTGCGGCGCGGGACTGGAGCAGATGCAGGCTGGGCAATAGTGCACAGGTATTTCCACACAGGTCGGTGGCGCTCGCCAAGTCTTGACTGGCGGCATCGAGCCGGGCCAGGTCTAGCTGCGCCTGGGCTTTGAGCAGGAGCATTTCCAGCGGCTGCGTATTTTCCTTGTCGTGCCCCAGCGCCGCAAGCGTGCGCAAGACGGCTTCGCTACGGCCGAGGGCCAGGTCGGCACGGGCCCAGTGCAGCCGGTTGCGTCCGACGCCCGCGCGGTCATCGATGCTGCCAAACAGTCGTGCTGCCTCCTCGAAGCGGTGTGCTGCCACGGCGTAGTCCCCACGTTCGTAGCGTTTGGCACCGTCGCTTTCAGCCTCCAGCGCCGCCTTGATGCGTGGCGGGTCGGCAACCACCGGGGCGCCACCGCCGCAACCGGCGAGAAACAGCAGCAATAATAACGAATGCACCGATAGCAAGGAGAGCGATGGGCGTACGCCGAACCATAGCGGCGCACGCGGCACCTTGAGAAAAGTGTGCTCAACGGGTACGCCCGGCATCGCAGGCAAGCCAGACACTGGGTATGCGCCGGAACTAGCGAGCATGACCGGTCTCCCCGCGCGGCGCGCTGTCCGCCTTGAGCGTGGCGGGCGTTGGCGCATCCACGAAAGTACGGATTGGCCAGGACTGCTTGGCGCCGCTGACGATCTCACGCACGTCGGACGTGACCGCGCTGCCATCGCGCAGCGCTGGCGGCACGCTGATGGCGGCTTCGGCCGTGATTTTTTCGGCGTGATCGAGCACTTGCTGAGTACGTTCGAGCATGGCCGGGAGGTGCGCATTAGCGGCTTCAAGCGTCTTGCCGAGGTGGGCGAGGTCTTCCTCGGTCCGGCTCAGCACCCGCGTTGCGGCTAGACCGATGCCATCAACGTGGCGATTGCCATTGGTCATCAGTGTGTTGAGTGTCAGCGAACTGGCACGAACCTGCGCTAGCGTACCTGGCAAGCCTTTTTCCGGGTCGGCCAGCGCGCCGGTGATGGCCTTGATGTCCTTGAGGATCGGCACGAATTCGTCGCGCACCTGATTGGCCAGCGCACCCAAGCCATCGGCGCGTGAAAACGGCAGGCGTGCATCGGCTGATGCCAGCCGGGTCTTGTCGGGGCCGGGAATGATTTCCAGCGTGGGCGAACCGACCAGACCATCCTTGCGCAATTCAACCCGAGCATCATAGGTGACCAGGTGCAGGTTGGCGGCGTCGATTTCCATGGTGACGGCGACCTGACCAGATTCCTTCAGGGTGACATTGGACACTGCGCCGACGCGAAATCCGGCGATGCGCACCGCCAGGCCCTGGGCGATGTCCTGGGCGCTGTCGGCGACGAAGCTGAAATTCGATGTTTGCCGAAACAGCCCCTGGCGGACGATGATGGCGACCAGCAGCGCCACGACCAGCAGCAGCGAGAAAAGCAGGAAGCGGCGGGTACCGCGATGCAGCGTGGCGGCATCGGTGCCATATTGGCTCAGCAGGGACATGGCGATGTGGACTCCGCAAGGTCGGTCAGGGTTAGGCAGTCAGGCAGCGCCGGCAGGTCGTGGCTGTCGAGGTCGACAAAGAGCACCGGGCGAAATGGATGGCGTTGATGATAGGCCGCCTCGATGGTCATCAGGGCCAAAGTCTGGCGCCGTGAAAGTCCGGCAAACAGACGATCGACGACTAGCACCTCGGGTGGGCGCAGCAGCCAGCGGACAAATCCCATAATCCAGCGTTCGCTGCGTTCGAGGTGCATCGGCTGCGTGTCGGCGAGCACGGCAATCCGTTCTCCGCTCAGCCCGCACAGTGTCAGCGCAGCGTCAAGTTCTGGGTCGTCGCTGCACTCGCTCCGCTGGTCGCTGTTGTAGCGGAGGGCAAGGGTGTAGTTTTCCGTGATCGTCAGGGCGCCCAGCAGGCCACCGCCTGCGGGCAGTACACCGACGCCGGCATACGTTTCCAGTGCCTCCACCACCAGTCGCGCGGCACTGGCGTCGGCGACGATCAAGCGATGACGGCCGCCGGCGTCTAGCGGCAGTCGCAGGCGTGGCGCGCCGTCGGCAAACAGCGTCAGTTCGCGCGCGGCAACGATGACGGAAAAGTGCGGGCTCATTCGAGGGCGTAGAGGATGATGCCGAAGGCGACATCGATGACAAAGACGGCGATCAGGCTGATCGTAACGGCCTGGATGGCGGCGGCGGAAATGGAGCGGGCCGTGCGATCACCACTGCCGCCGTGATGGCAGGCGATGATGCCGATGGTCGCGCCCATCAGGGCGCTTTTGGTCAGGCTGAGCAGGGCCAGCCACAGGTCGGCCTGATCGAGAAAGTGTCCGGCGGTTTCTAGTAGCGGGCGGCCTTCAAACAGGGCCGCGGCAAGCCAGCCGCTCACCATGGCGAAGCTCTGGAAGCAGGCAGTTACGGCCGGTAGGGCAATTGTCAGGGCACCGATGCGCGGTAGCAGCAGGTAGTCGGCGGCGGGTACGCCGAGACGCCGCAGGGCGGTAAATTCGTCATGGAAGTGCATTACGGCCAGTTCCGATGCAATGCCTGCACTACTGCGCGCCACTACCACGAGCGCCGAGAGCAATGGAGCCAGTTCGAAGTAAAGGCCAAGGAAAATCATGCGCTGGGTCAGATCGCTGTTAGCGCCGATCAGAGCCGATACTCCGGTGGTGATGGCGGCGCCGGTTAGCATTGCCAGTACGACGAGGACGGGCAGGGCAGCGATGCCGGCGCTGTGGATCTGCTGCTCAAGTTGTATCCGTAGCAGCGGCCGGATCAGTTCGCGATGGCGGCTGGCGGCGAACCAGGCCAGTGTTACATAGGCGCCGAGGTCGATGCGGGTGGTGCTGGATGACTTAATGCTTGCGTTTGGCGAGGCACTCACGCGACGGTACTCACTGCTTTTCTCCGCGCGGCGCCGTTAGCGGCGGCGTCCAGCCCCAGAGATGCGGACTGCCGTCTGTCGGCGCGCCCAGGTCAACGAGTCCGCCGGCAAAGCCGACTGCGGCGGCCACGTCGTGCGAGCAGATGACAGGGTGCGGATATTCCTTGCTCAGGGCTTCGAGCTTTCCGGCGAGGCCGACCGTATCGCCGATGACCGTAAAGTCGCGGCGTTGGGCTGAACCGACGAAGCCGCACAAGACCTCGCCGCTGTGGATACCGATGCCGATGCGCAGGGGTTCGATGCCCTCGGCGCTTAGTTCGGCGTTGAGCCGATCAACGCACAGTAGCAGATGCTGTGCGGCCTCAAGCGCATTGCGTGATGGCGCCGGCAAGGGTTGCGGCAGGCCGAAAGTGGCCAGCAGACCATCGCCGATAAACTTATCCACGGCCCCGCCGCTGCCCTGAATGGCCATGCTGGCGGCGGCAAGGAAGCGGTTGAGCAGTCCGATCATGGCCTCCGGCGTGGCGCTTGCGCTGCGCGCACTAAATCCGCGAATGCCCGCATACAGTATCGTTACCTGTCGTTGCTGGCCGTTCTGGTCGACGGCCAGTTCACCGCCGAGGATAGCCCGCAGGGCGGCTGGACTGACGTGCCCGGCGAACATGCTGCGCAGGGATTGCCGCTGGCGAAAATCGCGCGTGAAATCCCAGGCCTGACGGGCAGCAAAGGCCATGAGCGCAAGAATGACGGTGTTGGCAACGCGCAGGTAGTTGCCGTGCCACAAGGCGAACGTCGATCCGGCCACCAGCACGCCGACGAAGGCCAGCAGCAGTAGTCCCTTGCGGCGCCAGTTGCTCCCGAACCAGAAAAGCGTGCCGATCCCGGCGATGAACAGCACCAGTGGCTCCGGCGCGCGCTCGATCAGGCCGCGAGCGAGCAGCGAGCGCAGCGCCTGAATGTGCACCACAGCGCCAGGGTCGCTTCTGTTGGCTAGATCCCATGCGGCGAGTGGCACGGGAAGGTGATAGCGGGTCTCGGTGGGCAGCAGGTTGGCCACCACGACAGCGCGACCCTGCACCAGCGCGCGCAGTTTGGTCTCGTCGCCGCCGCGAATCCAGCCAAGCACGGTGAGGGCGGGCGTGTATTCGATATCGCTGCCGACGGTGAAATCGATCATGCCCGAGATTGATCCCTGGCGGCCCATGTGTCTTGCCATTGCCAGGGCAAGCGGTTCGCGCTGGTCTGTCGTGCGACAGCGCTTCTGGTTCAATCGACGCACCACGCCGTCGCTATCCTCGCAAACGGCCAGTGAGGCGATGGACTCCTGGCCGATGGCGGCAACCAGTGTCGGGGCAATCGGCCGCAGTTTGCCACCAATGCCGGGCGGCAGGCCGATAACCAGGGGCGCCACGCCACGCATCCGCTCGATACCGGCGATCAATTCGGCGTCGATCCCCCTGACAAGGAAGTCATAAGACCGCACCGGGAGCGGCGTGGCCAGGCCAACAACGGCTGGGCGGGCAGCGGCCAGGCCGGAAAGGAGGGAGCCAAGATGGCGGTGCCAAAGCGACGAGGGTTCTGGAATCGACTCGTAGGCGGCCTCGTCGAAGCCGATAACCACGATGTCCTGTGACAGCGGGGTTGGCGCACTTTTTCGCAGCCAGCGGGCCTGAAGGTCGTAGAGTCCTTGGTCGACGAAACGCAGGGCTTGCATTCCCAATAGCCCCCAGCCCGCGATGCACACGAGAAAATAACCGAACAGGAGGTGGCGCGAGACCTGAAACATGAAGCTCCGGATTATAGAGATGACGGGGAGCGGTGCCCGGTTGATGTATTGTCTACACTTTTCCAATAACGAGAACTGCAATGGCTGGCAAGACACTTTACGATAAATTATGGGAGTCGCATCTGGTCCGCGAGGAAGATGATGGCACCTGCCTGCTTTACATTGACCGCCATCTCATGCACGAAGTGACCAGTCCGCAGGCTTTCGAGGGAATGCGGCTGGCGGGACGCAAGCCGTGGCGTTCCGCCTCCATCGTCGCCAACCCGGATCACAACACGCCGACAGAACATTGGGGGGATGCGGATGGCGGCCTCAAGGAGCCGATCTCGCGCCTGCAAGTTGAAACGCTGGACGCCAACATCAAGGAATTCGGCGCGCTGGTGTATTTCCCGTTCAAGCACGTCAATCAGGGCATCATCCACGTTATCGGTCCGGAGCAGGGTACGACCCTGCCGGGCATGACCGTTGTTTGCGGCGACAGCCACACGTCCACCCACGGCGCTTTTGGGGCGCTGGCGCACGGTATCGGTACTTCCGAGGTCGAGCATGTGCTGGCGACGCAGACGCTGGTGGCCAAACGCTCGAAAAGAATGTTGGTGAAGGTCGATGGAAAACTCGGCGCTGGCGTGACGGCAAAGGATGTAGCGCTGGCCATCATCGGCAAGATCGGCACCGCCGGTGGCACCGGCCATGCCATTGAGTTCGGCGGTTCGGCGATACGCGATCTATCCATGGAAGGCCGCATGACCTTGTGCAACATGGCTATCGAGGGCGGCGCCCGCGCTGGTTTGGTGGCGCCCGACGCAAAGACCGTCGACTATCTGAAGGGTCGGCCCCATGCACCCAAGGGCGCCGACTGGGAAAAGGCCGTCGCGTACTGGGATACGCTGAAGACGGATGCCGGTGCGGTCTTCGACAGCGTGATCGAACTGGATGCGGCGAGCATTGAACCGCAGCTTACCTGGGGTACTTCGCCGGAACAGGTGCTGCCCATCGGCGCGCGCGTGCCGAATCCGGCCCACGAGGCCGACCCGCAGAAACGCGCCGGCATCGAGCGGGCGCTTCAGTACATGGGCCTTGCGGCCGACACGCCGCTGACCGAAATCAAGGTGGATAAGGTGTTCATCGGTTCCTGCACCAATTCGCGCATCGAAGACCTGCGCGCCGCCGCCGTGGTGGCCAAGGGCAGGCAGAAAGCGGCGAACGTGAAGCGGGTGCTGATCGTGCCCGGCTCCGGCATCGTCAAGCGGCAAGCCGAGGCCGAGGGGTTGGACAAGGTATTCACCGCCGCCGGATTCGAGTGGCGCGAGCCAGGATGCTCCATGTGCCTGGCGATGAACGCCGACCGCCTGGAGCCGGGCGAGCGTTGCGCCTCCACCTCGAACCGCAATTTCGAGGGGCGCCAGGGCCCCGGTGGCCGCACCCATCTGGTCAGCCCGGCGATGGCCGCCGCCGCAGCCATCGCCGGCCATTTTGTCGATATCCGCCAGTTCCAGGAGGCCCGCTCATGAAAGCATTTACCCATATCGACGGCCTGGTCTGTCCGATCAATCGCGCCAACGTCGATACCGACGCCATCATCCCCAAGCAGTTTCTCAAGTCGATCAAACGTTCGGGTTTTGGCCCCTACCTGTTCGACGAATGGCGCTATGCGGATCAGGGCGAGCCCGGCATGGATTGCAGCCAGCGGCCGCTTCGCGTCGACTTCGTCCTCAACCAGCCACGTTATCAGGGTGCCGAGATACTGCTGGCGCGTGATAACTTTGGCTGCGGTTCCAGTCGCGAGCACGCGCCCTGGGCCATCGAGGATTTTGGTTTCCACGCCATCATCGCGCCATCCTTCGCCGACATCTTTTTCAGTAACTGCTACAAGAACGGCATCCTGCCGATTGTTCTGCCCGCAGCCACGCTGGACAAACTCTTCGCCGAATGCGAGGCTCAGGTGGGGTATCGCCTGAATGTCGATCTGGCCAGCCAGAAGGTGACGACGCCGGCGGGTGATTCCTTCGATTTCGACATTACGCCGCACCGCAAGCATTGCCTCATGAACGGTCTCGACGAAATCGGCCTGACGCTGGAGCACGCCGACGAAATCAGGGCCTTCGAGGGGCGGCACCAGGTCGCTCAACCCTGGCTATTTGCCTGATCAGCAGTCGGCCGTCAGCCGACGCTGACGGCGCAGATTGCGGGCACTCGGAAGTTTGGCCAAGTCAAGGAGTTGTATGAGCGTCGCCTTTCAAAGGCATTGGGCAACCGCCCCCCGGCAGCGGGGGCGGATTGTCGCGATTAGCCTCGTTCTATTGGTGTTGCTCATCGCCGCATTCTGGTTCTGGCGGCAGCGACCCGAGACGACAAAGCCCAAGGGCCCCGGCGTGATTCCCGTGGTCAGTGCCTTGGTAACGGCCTCGGATGTTTCGGTGCGCCTGAATGCCAACGGTACGGTGACGGCGCTTCAGTCGGTCGATGTCCGGGCGCAGATCAGTGCAACGATCAAGGCGGTGCACATCAAGGAGGGGCAATTTGTTCGGCGCGGCGACCGGCTGTTCTCGCTTGATGTGCGCACCGAAGCCGCGAATCTCGGCAAGACCGAAGCCCAGGTGGTGAAAAGCCAGGCCGACCTTGCCAACGCCGAAAGAAACTTGCAGCGCCAACGCGAGTTGTTCAATCAGAATTGCCGCCGACCTGGCGACGGTGGATAGCAGTCGCGTCGCCCGCGGTTTTGGCGAAATCACTGCCCCCATTGCCGGACGCACCGGCGCGGTGGCCGTTTATCCGGGAAGCTTGGTGCAGCCGACGGGCCCCGCACTGGTCAGCATTACACAACTCGACCCCATCAGCATCAGCTTTACCCTGCCCGAGCGCGAGTTTCCGGCGCTGCAGGACGCCATCGCCAAGGGCGACGTTGCCGTCATTGCCTTGGTTGATGGGGTGGGGCAGCAGGCGCGCAGCGGGCGACTGGGTTTTGTCGATAACAGCGTCGATAGTGCCAGCGGTACGATTCGCCTGAAGGCAAACTTCGCCAATGCCGATGGTCGGCTGTGGCCTGGCATGTTCGTCAATGTGAGTTTGTCTCCCCGTGCCATCGCCGGCGCATTGACCGTTCCGGTGCAGGCTGTGCAAACCGGGCCCGAAAGGAAGTTTATCTACGTCATCGACGACCAGGGCAAGGTCAGCGTCGCGCCGATTCGCGTGCTTCTGATCCAGGATGGCCGCGCGGTGATCGACGGTAAGGGAATCAATGCGGGAACCCGTGTGGTGGTTGAAGGCGCCCAGAACCTGCGCCCCGGCAGCATGGTGAGCGAAGCCGCGAACGAGCCCGCGAAACCGGCGAAAAAGCAGGACAAACCGTGAATCTCTCGGAACTGTGCATTCGTCGTCCGGTGATGACGGTGCTGCTTTCCGCGTCGGCCGTCGTCGCTGGCATCATCGCTTATGGCCAGTTACCGATTGCGGCCCTGCCCAGTTATGACTCACCGACCATTTCAGTTACCGCCAGCTTGCCGGGAGCCAGCCCGGACACCATGGCATCGTCGGTGGCAACGCCTCTTGAACGGCAGTTTTCTTCCATTTCCGGCGTGTCGGTCATCAGTTCCACTTCCACGCTGGGGAATACATCGATTACCCTGGAATTTAATCAGGATCGCAACATTGACAGCGCGTCCATTGATGTTCAGGCTGCCCTCCTGCGGGCGCAGCGGTCGTTGCCGATCGAGATGACCTCGCCGCCGGCCTACCGCAAGGTCAATCCGGCCGACTCCCCGATCATTTTCCTTTCGCTGACGTCGCCGTCGATGTCGCTATCCGACCTGAACAGTTTCGCCGACGGGCTGATCGCACCAACGCTATCCACCCTGGATGGCGTGGCGCAGGTGAATATCAATGGCCAGAAAAAGTTTGCGGTGCGGATTCGTCTCAATGCCGAGACCCTTGCCGCGCGCAACCTGACCGTCGATGACATTGCGCTTGCCCTGCGCAGCGCCAACGCCAATTCCGCGGTCGGTACGCTGGAGGGACCGCGTCAGACCCTGACCATCCAGGCCAATCGACAGCTTAACAATGCGGCGGCATTTGCCAACCTGATTGTGGCTACAACGCCAGCGCCGGCCAGTCGCTCGGTACGCCTGGCCGAGGTGGCCGAGGTCGAGGACAGCGTGGAGTCGGTCAAAACCGCCAGCTGGGCCAATGGTGAGCGTGCCATCACCCTGTCGGTGCTGCGTCAGCCTGGGGCCAACACCGTTGCCACGGTCGATGCGATACGCGCGGCCCTGCCCGGATTGATTGCCCAGATGCCGTCGTCGATCGAACTCAAGCTGCGCAATGATCGCTCACAGTCGATTCGCGATTCGATCCACGATGTTCAGATCACCCTGGCCGTCACGATCACCCTGGTTGTGCTGGTGATTTTTCTGTTTTTGCGCAAGGCCAGTGCCACGCTGATCCCGGCATTGTCGTTGCCAATTTCGTTGCTGGGCACGGTGGCGTTGATGAGTGCCTTCGGCTACAGCCTTGACAACATTTCGCTGCTGGCCATCACCCTGGCCGTAGGTTTGGTGGTCGATGACGCCATCGTGATGCTTGAAAACATCGTTCGTCACATCGAGAATGGTGAACCACCGCTACAGGCCGCCCTGATCGGTTCTCGCGAAATGAGCTTCACCATCATTTCGATTTCGGTGTCCCTGGTCGCGGTTTTTATCCCGATATTTTTCATGCCGGGCGTGATCGGCCTGCTGTTTCATGAGTTTGCCGCAGTGGTAGGAATCGCTGTCCTGGTCTCTGCGGTCGTGTCGCTCACACTGATTCCGATGTTGGCCAGTCGCTTCGTAAAACACGAGGAGGCCAACGGCCCCGGCATGCGCTGGACGGCGTGGTTCGAACGGGGTTTCAACCGCGTGCAGGCGCTGTATGAACGGATGCTCGACGGGTCGCTGCGTCACAGGCGTAGCGTCATGGCGCTGGCACTGGCAACATTCATCGCCACCTGGGCGCTTTTTGTGCTGCTGCCCAAGGGATTTTTTCCCAACGAAGACATCGGCCAGGCCTTGATCACCGTCGAGGCTGTCGAGGACATCTCTTTTCCGGCGATGGCCGCGCTGCTACAGCGCACCGGCGAGGTGATCCGCGCCAATCCAGCGGTCGACACGCTCATTGTCAATGCCAATGACAGCAATAGCGGCCGCCTCTTCATGAGCCTGAAGCCGCGCAGCCAGCGACCTCCCATCGACAAGGTGGTCGAGAGTCTGCGCCGGGAGGTACGCGCGATACCGGGCGTCAATGTCTTCATCAATCCGATTCAGAACCTGCGCTTGGGGGGGCGGATCAGCAAGAGTCGCTATCAATATGTGATGCGCAGCGTTCGATCAGAAGATTTGCGTGCGGCGGCGGATGGTCTGATCGGGCGTCTGCGTGACGACCCGATTTTTCGTGACGTGACGACGGACGCCCAATTGAAAGGCCTGCAGGCCCGTCTCAACATCGACCGCGACAAGGCCAATCAGCTCGGTTTGCAGATTGCCGATATCCGTTCCGCCCTCTACAGCGCCTTTGGCGAGCGACAAGTCTCGACCATCTACACTTCCAGCGACAGTTATCAGGTGATCATGCAGATGAGTGCCGATGATCGCGCCGACGAAAGTGCTTTCGGCAAGATATTTGTTCGCGCCAAGGGCGGCACGCTGGTTCCGCTTTCCAGTGTCGCCACTGTCGAGCGCGAGGTGGGGCCGCTTGCCATCAATCACGCCGGACAACTTGACGCCCTGACGGTGTCGTTCAATCTCGCGCCGGGTGCCGCACTGGGCGATGCTTCCAGGCGCATCGAGCAACACAAGCTCGAACTCAAGTTCCCCGCCAGCATTCTCACCAGCTATGGCGGCGATGCGGCGGCGTTCCAGTCGTCGCAAGCCAGCCAGATCATCCTCATAGTCGCCGCGCTATTGGTGATTTACGTGCTGCTGGGGGTGCTTTACGAAAGTTACATTCACCCGCTGACCATTCTTTCCGGCCTGCCGTCAGCAGCGGTCGGGGCGCTGGCCATGCTCTGGCTATTCAATATGGAGATGTCGATCATTGCGATGATCGGCATCCTGATGCTGATTGGCATCGTCAAGAAGAATGCCATCATGATGATCGACTTCGCGCTCGATGCGCAACGCAATCGCGGCATGGACGCCCGGGAAGCGATCCGTACCGCCTGCCTGCTGCGGTTCCGACCGATCATGATGACCACCCTGGCGGCCCTGATGGGCGCCATGCCGATTGCCCTTGGCCTGGGGGCGGGCGCCGAACTGAGGCAACCACTGGGCCTCTCGGTCGTTGGCGGATTGCTGTTCTCTCAGGTGATTACCTTGTTCATTACCCCGGTGATTTACCTGGCATTTGATCGCTACTCGGGCAAGGGGCCGGTCAAGCTCGCGGGCGATTACTGACTATTGTCTGGACGAAAAAACGGGCACGCCTTGGCGTGCCCGTCGGACTGATTGCGGTTACGGATCAGTCGTGCTTGGTTTCCACCATTTGCAGCGGTTCGCTGGCAACCACTTCGACGGCACGGGGTTTGCGTCCCAGTGGTGATGACGGTTGCTCGGGCGGCGCCACCGGCGGTTTGTCGCTGGAGGTTTCGATCATCACCAGCCCAGCCTGTTGGAGCGACGCCGACATGTCGATGGGGGCGGGGGCGGGAACATGGATCGGTGTGACGCTAACGGGGGTGGGTGGCGCTATGGGAGTGGCGGCTTCTTCCGGTTTGGGCGGAGCCATTACAGGCACCACAGGCACCACTGGCGCAACCGGTATCACCGGAATCACCGCTACGGGCGTTACCGCGGCGACGACTACTGCCGTGGGCGCGGTGATCTGCGCTTCGACTGGTTCGGTGGCTTCAACGGTGGGCGTCGCTGAAAAAGTCGGCGCTAGCGGTACGGCAGCAATGCGCTCGATTGCCGGAGTCGCGGCGATTGTCGCGGGTTCCATCGCAAGTTGCACGATTTCTGCGTTGGCGACCGACTCGATGGCAACGTCAGTTGTCGAATCTGTCGCCATATCGGTTGTGGAATCGATTGCAAGCGGCGCGGCCCCGTCTTCGGGACGACGTTCAGTGCGACCACGGCCACGTCCGCGCCGACGGCGGCTACCTTCACCCTGCGCCTGATTCTGGCCCTGGACTTCGCCCGAGGCTGTCGGCAATGCCATGTTTTCGTCGGCTTCGGGGGCGGCGGCTAGTTCAGTTGTCGCTTCCGTCCGCGGCGCCTGGGGAGCACGCTCGCTCCGTTCCTTGCCGCCACGCGGGCGACGGCCGTCACGTTGACCTTCATTGCGGCCATCGCGTGGCGCCTGAGCATCACGCGGGGTTTCACGCTGAGTATTATCACGCTGCACCTCGCGCTGCTGCTCGGCATCCTCGCTGGCCGTTTCGCGCTTTGGTGGACGTGGTTCGCCGCGGGGTTGTTCGCTACGGCCGTCGCGTCCATCGCGGCGAGTTCGGCCACCGCGGTCGCGCCCGCCCCGATCACCGCGATCGGACTTGTCGCTACGTTCGCGACGAGGTGGCTTTGTCTCTATTTTCGGTTCCGGCGTTGGTTCAGCCGGCGAACCGCCCGTGAAGAAGGAAACGATACGGGCGAAAAGGCCCGGTTCGGCCTTGACGGGCGGCAACGGCGCCACCTTCGGCTCAATATTCGGCGCGGGTTGGTCGGGTGTGATGCCTTTGACCGCCGCTTCCTGCTTTGCCACCTTGGGTTCGTTCTGAGCCGATGGCGGCTGGTAGGTGGCGTCCTCGACGGCCTTTTCGGCTTTCTCGGCCATCTGGTAGCTGGCGAGTGTGACGCCTTCCTCGTTCAACTGGTCGTGGCGCAGACGCACGATTTCGTGCTGTGGCGTTTCTAAATGGCGATTGGGCACGACGACGAGATTGACGCGATGACGTGACTCGATGCGAGCGATGTCGGCACGCTTCTCGTTGAGCAGGAAAGTACCGACATCCACCGGCACCTGGCAGTGGATCGCGCCAGTGTTTTCCTTCATTCCTTCTTCCTCGAGAATGCGCAGGATGTGCAGCGCGGCCGATTCGGTGGAGCGGATGTGGCCGGTGCCGGTGCAGCGGGGGCAGGTGATGTAGCTGGTCTCGGCCAGGGCAGGGCGCAGGCGCTGGCGCGAGAGTTCGAGCAGACCGAAGCGCGAGATCTTGCCTGTCTGGACACGGGCACGGTCAAAGTACAGAGCGTCACGCAGGCGGTTTTCGACTTCGCGCTGGTTCTTGGTCGACTCCATGTCGATGAAGTCGATGACGATCAGGCCGCCAAGGTCGCGCAGGCGCAACTGGCGGGCGATTTCGTCAGCTGCTTCGCAGTTGGTGCGAAAGGCGGTTTCTTCGATATCGCTACCCTTGGTGGCGCGACCGGAATTCACGTCGACCGAGACCAGCGCCTCGGTGTGGTCGATGACGATGGCGCCGCCGGAAGCCAGCGTGACCTGTCTTGAATAGGCCGATTCGATCTGGTGTTCGATCTGAAAGCGCGAGAACAGCGGTACGTCGTCCTGGTAGCGTTTTACCCGCGAGACATTGCCTGGCATGACATGGGCCATGAACTGCTGGGCCTGCTCGAAAACGTCGTCGGTATCGATCAGGATCTCGCCGATTTCGGCGTGGAAGTAGTCGCGAATGGCCCGGATGACGAGGCTGGATTCCTGATAGATCAGGAAAGCGCCGGACTGGCCCTGCGCCGCGCCTTCGATGGCACGCCACAGTTGCATCAGGTAGTTGAGGTCCCATTGCAGTTCTTCGGTGCCACGGCCGATGCCGGCGGTGCGGGCAATCAAGCTCATGCCGCCGGGGACGTCGAGCTGGTCCATGACTTCGCGCAATTCTTGCCGCTCCTCACCCTCGACGCGGCGCGACACGCCGCCGCCACGCGGGTTGTTCGGCATCAGCACCAGGTAGCGGCCAGCCAGCGAAATGAAGGTGGTGAGTGCCGCGCCCTTGTTGCCGCGCTCGTCCTTTTCGACCTGGACGATCAGTTCCTGGCCGACCTTGAGGGCGTCCTGGATCTTTGCGCGGCCGGGTTCGAGGTCAGGCTTGAAAAAGCTGCGGGAGACTTCCTTGAAGGGCAGGAAGCCGTGGCGGTCGGCGCCGTAATCGACAAAGGCGGCTTCGAGACTGGGCTCGATGCGGGTGATGACTGCCTTGTAGATGTTGCTCTTGCGTTGCTCTTTTGCGGCCGATTCGATGTCGAGGTCAACCAGTTTCTGACCATCAACGATCGCGACGCGGAGTTCCTCGGCTTGCGTCGCATTGAACAGCATGCGTTTCATGTGTGCTCCCGCGCGCAACGCAGGACACGACACAGTGTCCGCCGCCCTTGGGGGCGGCGGACTTTAGACGGTGCGGATTGTCGGATTCAGGGCCATCGGAATGAAAAGAAATGGACTATTGGCAACCGGTAGTCGGATGTGTCGATTCTGGGCGGCACCGACTATCGCAATGAGCGTCGCAATGCGAGTCACACTGCGGTATGTCGGCGACGCACTGATTTCTGCAAGTGCGCGCAATCAAGTAGTATCGCTGCTTCGGGCGAGCGAGATAACCGTTTGGTCAAACCTTTTGGGTTGCTGGATGGGCGGCGATGCAACATCAAGCCGGGTTCCGTCCATTTCTTTTCGAGTACCGGGCCACTGCAAAAATGTTGGCGGCGGGGCCGGAAAATCAACGTCCCGGAACAATGCCGCCGGCGCCACTTCGGGCCGCCGGGCACACCGTCTCGGGACGGCAAACCGCTGGCAAGTGTACTGCAAAATGAATGACTTGAGAAAAGATTCGGCGACGCTGCTTGAGGTTGGAGAAGAGTCCGCCGGCCAGCGTATCGACAACTTTCTGCTGCGACTCGCCAAGGGCGTTCCCAAGAGCCACGTCTATCGCATTCTCAGGAGCGGCGAGGTGCGGGTGAATAAGGGACGGATCGGCGCCGACTACCGTCTGGTCGAGGGCGATAGCGTTCGCGTGCCACCTATCCGGGTGTCTGAAAAGTCGGCCGAGGCGGTTGCCGCTATTCCTCCCCGCGAATTTGCCATCGCCCATGAGGATGAGGGGCTGATCGTGATCGACAAGCCATCGGGCGTTGCGGTTCATGGCGGCAGCGGCGTTTCATTCGGGGTGATCGAGCAACTTCGCAGGGCACGACCGACGGCAAAACTGCTTGAACTGGCCCATCGACTTGACCGCGAAACCTCGGGCCTGCTGATTGTGGCGAAAAAGCGTTCGGCACTGACGCAACTCCACGACATGTTCCGCGAGGGCAGGATTGCCAAACGCTATCTGGCGCTGGTGAAGGGGCGCTGGCTGAACACGGTTCAGCATGTGCGGTTGCCCTTGGTAAAGTTCCTGACGGAAGACGGGGAGCGCCGGGTAGCCGTCTCGCGCGAAGGCAAGGAAGCCCATAGCATCGTGCGACTGGTGGCGCGCTGGACTAACTTCAGCCTAGTCGAGGTCGAGCTCAAAACCGGCCGTACCCACCAGATACGCGTTCATCTGGCTCATCTGGGTTTTCCGCTGGCCGGAGATGACAAGTACGGCGACTTTTCGCTCAACAAGGACTTGCAAAAGACCGGGCTCAAGCGCATGTTCCTGCACGCCGTGCGGTTGAAGTTGACGCATCCGCTGACGGGCGAACTGCTGGAACTGGAGGCGCCTTTACCGCCGGAACTGCGGGATTTCCTGAAACGGCTGGATGCCAACGAAACGAGGGAATATGGTGAAGCGCTTTGATTTGATCGTGTTTGACTGGGATGGCACGCTGATGGATTCGGCAGGCGCCATTGTTGCCTCCATTCAGGCCGCCGCTCGCGATCTCGATCTCGAACCACCCAGCGAGGCGCGGGCGCGCCATGTCATCGGTCTGGGGTTGGGCGAGGCGCTACGGCTGGCGCTGCCAGAACTGGCGGAGGAGCGACACGAGGATCTGGCTGAACGCTATCGTCATCACTATCTGGCTCGGGACGAAGATATCGTCCTGTTCGATGGTGCGGCAGAATTGATTCGCGAGTTGGTCGAAGCCGGTTACTGGCTGGCTATCGCTACCGGCAAATCGCGCAGGGGTCTGGACCGAGTGCTGGGCAGTAGCGGCTTGGGCCCCCTGTTCCATGCTACCCGTTGCGCCGACGAGTGTCATTCCAAGCCGCACCCGCAGATGCTGGAAGAGTTGATGAGGGATTTTGCAGTATTGCCGGCGACGACGCTGATGATCGGCGACACGACACACGACCTGCAGATGGCGCAAAACGCCGGGGTCGGCGCCGTCGGTATCACGCATGGCGCGCATAGTGTCGAAGCGCTGGCGGCAGCCAATCCACTACATCTGGCCGGGAATATCGAGGAGTTGCGCCAATGGCTCGGCAACAACGCCTGATCTGCGCCAGTCGTGACCTGGTCGACGGCGGCGATGGCACAAGGTTTGAAATGAACGACCAGCAGGGCAGGGCGCCGGCGTTCGTGATTCGCCATGACGGCGAGGTTTACGCCTATCTGAATCGATGTGGCCATGTATCTGTCGAAATGGACTGGCAACCGGGCCGGTTCCGCGATATGAGCGGTTTATACTTGATCTGCGCCGTTCATGGCGCTCTCTATGACCCGGCGACGGGGCATTGCATCTGCGGTCCCTGCAACGGCAAGGGGCTTACACCCCTGGAAGTGGTCGAGCACGACGGTGAAGTTTTTCTCATGGAAGGATGATTGTGTCGGAATATGGTGAAGGAAATCGCGAGGCGAATTGGGAACGCAAGGTGCTGGAAAAAATCGCGCTTGAAGGTGTCGTCGAGCAGCGCCGGCAGCGCCGGTGGGGCATTTTCTTCAAACTGCTCGGATTCGCCTACCTGACGACGGTGTTGGCTTTGGCTGTCGACTGGGGTGATTCGGCTGACCTCACTGACGGCAAGAAAACCACGGCGCTGATCGATTTCAACGGCGTTATCCAGGCCAAGGGCGATATTAATGCCGAGAACGTAATTGCTGCCCTCGATTCGGCCTTCAAGGCCAAGCACACCGCAGGCGTCGTCTTGCGCATCAACAGCCCAGGCGGCAGTCCGGTGCAGGCCGGCATGATCAACGACGAAATTCGCCGGCTGCGTGCCGCTCATCCCGAAATCCCGGTTTATGCCGTGGTCGAGGATATCTGTGCCTCTGGTGGCTATTACATCGCCGTGGCGGCGGACAAGATTTATGTCGACAAGGCCAGCATCGTCGGCTCGATCGGTGTGTTAATGGACGGTTTCGGCTTCACCGGCAGCATGGACAAACTTGGCGTCGAGCGTCGGCTGCTAACGGCAGGAGCAAACAAGGGATTTCTCGACCCATTCTCGCCACAAAATGCTGGGCATCAGGCCCACGCCCAGCGAATGCTCGATCAGATTCACGAACAGTTTGTCGATGTCGTGCGTAAGGGGCGTGGCAAGCGACTCAAGGAAGATCCGGAAATGTTTTCCGGTCTGATGTGGACGGGCGCCAAGAGTATCGAACTCGGCCTCGCCGACGGCTATGGCACCCTCGATTCGGTTGCGCGCGACGTGCTTAAGGCCGAGGATGTCCGTGACTACACAGTGAAATCCAACTTCGCCGAAAGGTTTGCCAAGAAGTTTGGCGCTACTGCGGCAGAGGGGGCAGCCGGCGTCATGACGCGCATCGGCCTACGCTGACAGTGCTACGCACTGACAACGCCAAGCTGACCACAAGTCAGGCCAGAAGGAGAAATACCGACGGGCGTTTGTCCAGCATTGGTTGCTCCGCTTTGCGCCAGTCGGCGATAGTGCGAGTGTGTACGTTTTCAGCAGGAAGCGAAATCTCGCTGGCGACACAGAGGCGGGTCCGCGGGTGGCAAGTGGTCAGCAGGGCGTCAAAAAGAACTACGTTGCGATACGGTGTTTCGATGAATAGTTGCGTCTGGGCCAGTCGGGCTGATTCGCGCTCCAGTTCGACGATGCGGCGGCTACGTTCGGGTTCGCGCGCAGGCAGATAGCCGTGGAAGGCAAATCGCTGGCCTTCGAGACCCGAGGCCATCAGCGCCAGCAGCAATGACGAGGGGCCGACCAGCGGCCGCACCTTGAGATCCAGTTCATGGGCTCGCCGCACAAGCAGGGCGCCGGGATCGGCGACGCCGGGACAACCGGCTTCGGACATGAGGCCCAGATCGTGGCCGGCCAGCAATGGCGCGAGCAGCCGGTCGATATCCGCCGACGTTGGTTTTTCCGGCAGCGTTTCGATATTTATGTCGCGCAGTGGTGTGGGGTGTTCGATGCGTTTGAGTTCTGCTCGCGCCGTTTTGGCGTTTTCGACCACGAAGTGGCCGAGCGAACAGGCGATGTCACGTGTTACCAACGGAAGATAACCCTGCCAGACCGTATCGCCAAGGGCGACGGGAATCAGGTAGAAGGTGCCGGTCATCGTTAAAAAAGAGGATGCCGGATCAAGGTAGTTGCAGGCCTTCGGCCCGCAGCATTTCGCAGAGCGCGATCAGCGGCAGTCCGACCAATGCGTTGGGATCGTCGCCGCGAAGATATTCCAGCAGTGAGATGCCGAGTCCTTCCGATCGTGCAGAACCGGCGCAATTGAGCGCATCTTCCTTGTCGAGGTAACGCTGGATTTCATCGTCTGAAAGCTCACGAAAGCGTACTGCGGTCGGAATGCCCCGCACATGTCTACGGCCGCTGGCAGCATTCAGTAAACACAGTCCGGTATGGAAAATGACCTCTTTTCCGCGCATCAGGCGCAATTGTTGGGTGGCATTCTCACGCGTCCCCGGTTTTCCGAAACATTGCGCGGTGCCGGCGATGTAGGCAACCTGGTCGGAGCCGATAATCAGGGCGGCAGGGAATCGGTTGGCAACAGCCGCAGCCTTTGCGATCGACAGGCGTTCGGCTGTTGCCACGGGTGTCTCATTCGGCAAAGTTGTTTCGTCGGTATCGGGGGCAAATACCTCGAAGGGGAGGCCAAGTCTGCTCAACAATTCGCGACGAAAAGGGGATGTGGATGCGAGTACCAGTTGGTGGGCGGAGGGTGTGGCGGCAAACATGTTTTTGTTTTGACTCTGAAAGGCCTGGCATGATAGCATCCGCCGTTTTTGTTGCGCCAGATGGATACGAATACCATGCCTGATGGCGTCGTGATTGATAGTATCGAGTTTTCCCGAGCGAGCGGCTCGCTTGCCGGGGAGATTGCAGTCGGCTCTTTGCGGCGTTTGGCCGATGTGGTTGTCGCACCCTCGGGTATGTTGCAGTATTCTCTGAAGGGCGTGCAACGGTGGGATGGCAAACCCGGCTTGGTACTGGAAGTTACGGGTGGTTTGGAGTTGCGGTGCCAGCGTTGTCTCGAAATTCTGGACTTCCCGCTGCGTGTGACGAGTTACCTGATTCTCGTCGGAGAAGGTGAACTTTGGCCAGATGAGGAGCCCGATGCCACGGGGGCGAATGGCGAGTCGGACAAAGACGATCCCGACGACGAGTGGGACGCTATCGAGGCGAGTACGCGGTTGGTGGTGTCTGACTTGATTGAGGATGAGGTGCTGCTGGCCTTGCCGATCGTGCCACGGCACGCAGCGTGCAAATCGCCCGTGGCACTTGATGATGAACATGAGTCGTCGCCGTTCGCGGTGCTGGCTAAACTAAAAAAGCATTGAAGCAAGGAGCATAGATATGGCTGTACAACAAAACAAGAAGTCGCCTTCCAAGCGTGGCATGCATCGCGCACATGATTTTCTGACCAATCCGCCACTGGCCGTCGAACCGACCACGGGTGAAGTTCATCTGCGTCATCACATCTCGCCGACAGGCGTATACCGCGGCAAGAAAGTCCTTAAAACCAAGGGCGAATAGGCCTGTTCAGGACACGGTTGGCGTCGCTATGTAGTTTTTGCGGTGCGCCGGCAATCTCCTCATTCCCTGTAAGCTGGTTCCTCATCCGATGGCAATCACCATCGCGGTGGACTGCATGGGCGGCGACCATGGCCCCGCAGTTACCGTGCCCGCCGTTTTCGACTTCCTGCGCCGTGAACGTGACTGTTCAGTCATTCTGATCGGACGCGAGGAGGCGCTGCGTGCGCCGATACTCGCGGCAAGCGCCGAATTTGGCATCATTGAGTGCCGCGACCGTTTCCATCTTCATCATGCCGGCGAGGTCGTTGGTATGGATGAGCCGGTTGCGAGTGCGTTGCGTAACAAGAAGGACTCTTCAATGCGCGTCATGGCCAATCTGGTCAAGGACGGTAGCGCCCAGGCCGGTCTGTCGGCGGGCAATACCGGCGCCCTGATGGCTATTTCCCGTTTTGTCCTCAAAACGTTACCGGGTATTGATCGGCCGGCCATTGCCGGTATCCTGCCGACCAGTACGGGGCATATCTACGTTCTGGACTTGGGAGCCAACGTCGATTGCCAGCCCGAGCATCTCCAGCAGTTCGGTATCATGGGTGCGTTGCTGGTATCAGCGCTTGAGCACCATGAGCGGCCGTCGGTAGGCTTGCTTAATATCGGCGAGGAAGCCATTAAGGGTAATGATGTGGTCAAGCGCGCAGCGGAATTGCTAAAGGACAGCGATCTGAATTTTCATGGTAACGTCGAAGGCACTGATATATGGAAAGGCGCCACCGACGTGGTTGTCTGCGACGGATTCGTCGGTAATGTTTTGCTGAAGTCCTCGGAGGGGTTGGCACAGATGATTTCGGGCGGTCTCAAGGAAGAATTCTCGCGCAACATCCTGACAAAAATGGCGGCGCTGGCCGCTTTGCCGGTCATCAGGGCGTTCAAGCGTCGCTTCGATCACCGTAGCTACAATGGCGCTGGTTTGCTCGGGCTGAAGGGGATCGTTTTCAAGAGCCATGGCTCGGCCGATGCCTTTGCTTTCCGCTGTGCGTTGCAGCGCGCTGCCGAGGCAGCCCGTGAACGCCTGCCGGAGAAAATCGCCGCGCGCATGGCGCTGACTCGGAATACCGTTGCGCATTCTTCACCAGCCACGATGCAGCCAGCCGCGCCGTCAGTCGAACAGGTGCTCGCGGCATGACTGCGCCCACCCATTCCCGTATTACCGGCACGGGTAGTTTTCTGCCGGGAGAGCCGATTTCGAACGATGCGCTGATCGCCGGCAGGGGAATTGAGTCCTCGGACGCCTGGATCGTTGACCGCACAGGCATTCGCTTTCGACATCTGGCTACAGACGACGTGGCGGCAAGTGATCTTGCCCTTGTTGCCTGCCAGCGGGCTTTGGCCGCAGCCGGTCGGCAGCCCAACGATGTCGATCTGGTGATAGTCGCTACCACTACGCCCGATTTTATCTTCCCCAGTACGGCGGCGCTGCTGCAGGCCAAACTTGGGATTGGCAACGGCGGTGCCGCTTTCGACCTACAGGCGGTGTGCAGCGGTTTCGTCTATGCCCTGAACGTGGCCGACAAGTTTGTTCGCTCCGGTTCGCACAAATGTGCGCTGGTCGTTGGCGCCGAGGTGTTTTCACGGATACTCGACTGGAATGATCGTGGCACCTGCGTGCTGTTCGGTGATGGTGCTGGCGCGGTGGTGCTGGAGGCATCAGATGCGCCCGGCATTCTTGCCACGGCCATGCACGCCGACGGCAGCCACCACGGCATCCTCGCGGTGCCAGGTCAACTCTGTGGCGGCAAGGCGATAGGCGACCCCTTCCTGCGCATGGACGGTCAGGCGGTGTTCAAGTTTGCGGTGAAAGTGCTGGCCGAAGTCGCCCGCGAGGTGCTCGACGCCGCGAACATGACCGCTGATCAACTCGATTGGTTGATTCCGCACCAGGCCAACGTGCGCATCCTGCAAGCGACGGCGAAGAAGTTGCACCTGCCACTGGAAAAATGTGTCGTTACGGTTGATCGCCATGGCAATACCTCGTCGGCATCGATTCCGCTGGCGCTTGATGAAGCCGTCCGTTCCGGAAAAGTCGGCGCTGGCGACACGGTATTGCTTGAGGGTGTTGGCGGCGGGTTTACCTGGGGCGCGGCCCTTCTCAAATTCTGATCTTGACCACCATGAAATTTTCGTTTGTTTTTCCCGGACAGGGCTCGCAATCGCTTGGAATGATGGCCGCCTACGGCGACAATCCCGTGATTCGCGCTACCTTCGACGAAGCATCCGCCTCGCTTGGTCGCGATCTGTGGCTACTGGCCAGCGAAGGTCCGGCCGAGGCGCTCGGCCAGACTGTCAATACCCAGCCGCTGATGCTGACCGCGGGCATCGCCGTCTGGCGCCTGTGGTTGGCCATGGGGGGGGCTCGGCCCGCGTTGTTGGCGGGGCATAGCCTCGGCGAATACGCGGCATTGGTGGCTGCCGGTGTCATCGAACTTAAAGATGCCGTTCCGCTCGTTGAATTGCGGGCGAAAGCAATGCAGGAAGCCGTGCCTGCCGGCACCGGCGCGATGGCGGCGATTCTCGGCATGGAGGCCGAACGGGTCAGGGTCATTTGCGCTGAAAATGCACAGGGCGAGATCGTCGAGGCGGTCAACTTCAATTCACCCGAGCAAACCGTGATCGCCGGCCATGCTTCGGCAGTGCAGCGTGCCGCCGATGCTTGCAAGGCGCAGGGCGCCAAGCGTGCCGTCATGCTGCCGGTTTCCGCGCCGTTTCACAGTGCCCTGATGCAACCCGCCGCCGAAAAATTGAGGCAGGGTCTGGCCAAACTTAGTTTGGCGGTACCCAACATTCCAGTAGTGAATAATGTTGATGTAGCCATGGTTACCGAGCCGGAAATGATTCGGGATGCGCTGGTACGTCAGGCAGCGGCGCCCGTGCGCTGGGTCGAGACCATCCGTGCCATGCAGTCTGCGGGAATCACGCATGTTTATGAATGTGGCCCGGGCAAGGTGCTGGCCGGCCTGACCAAGCGCTGTGCCGATGGCATGGCCGGCGCAGCGATGAGCGATCTGGCCGCCGTGGCGGCAACACTGGCTGCGGTAAAGGGGTAGCAGATGTCGAATGAACTGAAGGGGCAGGTTGCTCTGGTTACCGGCGCTTCGCGCGGCATCGGTCGCGCCATTGCACTTGAACTTGGCGCCCAAGGCGCCACCGTCATCGGTACGGCAACGACGCAAGCAGGTGCGGACGATATCCAGCAGGCGCTCGATACCGCGGGAATTCCCGGCATGGGCGCCATGCTCAATGTCACCGCCGCCGCTGCCTGCGAGAGTCTGGTTGGCGAAATCGAGAAAAAGTTTGGCGCGGTGTCGGTGTTGGTTAACAATGCCGGCATCACCCGCGACAACCTCGCCATGCGCATGAAGGACGACGAATGGGATGTCGTGATCGACACCAATCTGAAAGCGGTATTCCGCATGTCCAGGCTGGTGATGCGTGCCATGATGAAGGCGCGTTTTGGCCGCATCATCAACGTGACCTCGGTGGTGGCGAGTTCGGGTAATCCGGGGCAGTCAAACTACTGCGCGGCCAAGGCGGGCGTCGAGGGAATGTCCCGCTCGCTGGCGCAGGAACTGGGCAGCCGCAATATCACCGTGAATTGCATCGCGCCGGGATTTATCGATACCGACATGACCAAGGATATGCCAGAGGCTCACCGAGGCATTCTGCTCTCGCGAATCCCGGTTGGCCGTGCCGGTTCGCCGGATGACGTTGCCGCCGCCGTGGCTTTCCTCGCCAGTGCCCGTGCCGGTTACATCACTGGCACGATCCTGCATGTCAACGGCGGAATGTATATGAACTAATAGTAACAATAGCGCCGAGCGCGGCGACTTCGCCGAGTTTGGTAGAATGCAGCAGTTTTCCCACCATAGGAGCAGGCAATGGAGAATCTCGAACAACGCGTCAAGAAGATCGTCGCCGAACAACTGGGCGTCAATGAAGCCGATATTAAAAACGAGTCGTCCTTCGTCGATGATCTGGGCGCGGATTCGCTGGACACCGTCGAACTGGTGATGGCGCTCGAAGAAGAATTCGAGTGCGAGATTCCGGACGAAGATGCCGAAAAGATCACCACGGTTCAGCAGGCCATCGACTACGTCAAGGCCAACGTCAAGTAATTTCTTCCGTTTTCAAGTCCGGTTCCATCCCTATCACCAACCGTCACGCGGGAGTGCGCCTTGTCGCGTCGTAGAGTCGTCGTCACCGGTCTGGGCATCATCTCTCCGGTAGGCAATACTGTTGCAGAAGCCTGGGACAACATCCTTGCCGGCAAGAGTGGCATCGGCGCTATCAGCCGGTTCGATGCCACCGCCTTCAAATCGCGTATCGCTGGCGAGGTCAAGGGATTCGATATCGCCACTTATCTGTCGCCAAAAGAGGCGCGCCGGATGGATACCTTCATCCATTACGGCATGGCGGCGGGAATTCAGGCTTATAAAGACAGCGGGTTGGTCGCAACCCCCGAGAACGCTGAACGTATCGGCGTCAACATCGGTTCCGGCATCGGCGGGTTGCCGATGATCGAAAATACCCACGACGATTACCTCGCCGGCGGGCCGCGCAAAATCTCGCCCTTCTTCATTCCCGGCACGATCATCAACATGATCTCGGGAAACCTCTCGATCATGCTTGGTCTCAAGGGTCCTAACCTTGCCGTGGTGACGGCCTGCACAACAGGCCTGCACGCCATCGGTACCAGTTTCCGCATGATCCAGTATGGCGATGCCGATGCGATGGTTTGCGGCGGTTCAGAGTCGACGGTGACGCCGCTGGCGGTTGGCGGATTTGCCTCGGCACAAGCCTTGTCTACCCGCAATGACGATCCGGCAACGGCGAGTCGTCCGTGGGACAAGGATCGCGATGGCTTTGTGCTTGGCGAAGGTTCCGGCGTCGTGGTGCTGGAGGAGTATGAACACGCCAAAAACCGGGGTGCGCGCATTTATGCCGAACTGGTCGGTTTCGGCATGAGTGGCGATGCCTTCCACATGACGGCGCCTGATACCGACGGCCCCAAGCGCAGCATGATGAATGCGCTTAAGGACGCCGGTATCAACGCCGACGAGGTGCAGTACATCAATGCCCATGGCACCTCGACGCCGCTGGGGGACAAGAACGAAACCGAAGCGATCAAGTTGGCCATGGGCGACGCGGCCCGCAAGTTGGTGGTCAATTCGACCAAGTCGATGACCGGCCATCTGCTCGGCGGTGCCGGCGGTCTCGAATCGGCGCTGACGGTGCTGGCTATTTTTCATCAGGTTTCGCCACCGACGATCAACATCTTCGCGCAAGACCCTGCTTGCGATCTCGATTACTGCGCCAACACGGCGCGGAGCATGAAGATCGATATTGCGATCAAGAATAATTTTGGCTTCGGCGGCACCAACGGCACGCTGGCCTTCCGCCGCGTCTGACGGGGGCAGGCCCGTGCGGCTGCCCATCACGATCAAGCTGAAACCATCGCGGACACTGCTGCTCGGCATCGGTTTGGCCTACCTTGCGGCCATGCTGGTCGTCGGGTTGCTACCCTTGCCCTTGATTTTCAGGCTGGGTTTCGTTGTTGCGCTGCTCGCAGCGGGATATGTCAGTCTGCTGCGACTCGGCCAAGGTCCGTTCGCCGCTCTGCACTTGGGAAACCAGGGCGAAATGCTCATCGAGCAAAAAGTCGGCGGTAGTGACACGGCTACCGTGCATCCGCAAACCTTGGTCATGCCGGGTTTGATCGTCCTCCTGCTCCGGGTCAAGGGTAAATTTCTGGCGCTACCACTTCCGACGGATGCCATAGGCCGCGCCGCGCATCGGCAATTGCGAATTTGGTTGCGCTGGCGCGCGGCAACGGCCTAGATCGACGCCATGCCGCCAATGCAGGGCAGTAACTTGCAGGAAAGTGTCACCCGTCAGCGCGAGGCGCTGATGGATCTTTTGCGCGAACCCATGCAGCGGCTTGCAATGGATGCCACGTCCGCATGGGGTGACCGTGATCGCCTCGATGCAGTGCTGGGCCAAGGGCTCAAGGATCTGCCGTATTGCAAGCATCTTTACGCCATTGATAGTCGTTTCGTGCAGATCACCGATAACGTCAGCCACGATGGCCTGCTTGAAGGTTTTGGCCGCAATCGTTCCGATCGGCCCTATATTGGTCAGGCCGACGCGGAAACCGGGCTGTTCCTTTCAGATGCCTACATCAGCTTGCGGGAACAGCGTCCTTCCCTGACCGCCTTGCAGGTGGTGCGCGACGGAGAAGGCGAATTGCTTGGTTACATCGGCGCCTATTTTGGCTTGCGCGATCTGCCGCTGACCCGCCAACTCTACGACGAGCCGCGCCATTGGCAGCAGATCCGGGGCGATCCATCGATTCGGGGAACGGTGTTTCACCAATGCCGCACGGACAGTGTTATGGATCGCAATCTCGACACGGTGCTGGGGGTCGTGAGTGAGTTGATGGTCTACCACGGTTTCTATCATGTGATTCTGCACTTTTCGAGCAGCCGCGCCGTCATCTGGCAGCTTGCCGATCCCTACCGCTACCGACTGCTTGATATCGAAGCGCTGATGGCGCCCGATATCTGCCTCGCCTATCCACGCCAGTCCTATCCGCCCGATGTGCTGATTCCGGCCGACAAGGTCCGGGCCATTCTGGACAATTTCCGGGGGTTGCGGCAAATGGACGAGATGTTCTACCTGCGCTCAGGCACGATCAATCTCTTCAACGGTATCGTCGGCGTGACTTTTTCCTGCGATGGATCGCATTACGTGCCCTGGGACGAGTTTCTCTGCATGGACAAGACCTTCTGGGCCGGCGCCAGCACACGCAACTGAGCGGGAGCCGGAAAGTGGCCTGAATGCGGGTGGGCGGGGCGGACGGGTTAAAGTCCCGGTCGCAACACCGTGTTCTTCGCCTTGGCAAAGGTTTCCGGATAATCGCGGCTGAAGTGTAGTCCGCGGCTTTCCTTGCGGCGCTGGGCGCTTCTCACGATCAGGTGCGCTGTCTGTACCAGGTTACGGAGTTCGAGCAGATCGTTGCTGACGCGAAAGGCAGCATAGTAGTCGTCGATTTCGCGTTCGAGCAACTTGATCCGGTGCAATGCGCGTTCCAACCGCTTGCTGGTGCGGACGATGCCAACATAGTCCCACATGAAACGTCGCAATTCGTCCCAGTTATGGGCAATCACAATTTCTTCGTCGGCGTCGGTGACGCGGCTTTCGTCCCATTGTGGCAATTTCGGCAGATTCGGCGCTTTTTGCGCGAGGATGTCGGTTGCCGCTGCATCGGCGAAAACCACGCATTCGAGCAAGGAGTTGCTGGCCAGGCGGTTGGCGCCATGCAGGCCGGTACAGGCGGTTTCACCAATGGCGTAAAGGCCGGGCAGATCAGTGCGCGCGGCCAGGTCGGCTACCACGCCGCCGCAGGTGTAGTGCGCCGCCGGTACCACGGGAATCGGTTCCCGCGCGATGTCGATGCCCAGTTCATTACAGCGGGCAAGAATATTCGGGAAGTGTTCGCGCAGGAAGTCTTCGCCCTTGTGAGTCATGTCGAGGAAGACGCAATCGAGGCCATGCCGCTTCATTTCGTAGTCGATGGTGCGCGCAACAACGTCGCGGGGGGCCAGTTCGGCGCGCGAGTCGTGATCCGGCATGAAGCGGTGGCCGTCCGGCAGTCGCAGGATGCCGCCTTCGCCACGCATCGCCTCAGTGATCAGGAATGACTTGGCATGTGGATGGTAAAGGCAGGTCGG
>JFJP01037630.1_pt1 | contig 36799 bp, 30 predicted proteins | sample 431651 | NCBI WGS metagenome assembly JFJP01 (sample SAMN02602958, study PRJNA72255) | Microbial mat metagenome, whole genome shotgun sequencing project. | biome: fresh water; feature: sink hole; material: water; isolation source: purple microbial (photo- and chemosynthetic) mats found in... | reverse complement strand
ATCCTTGCAAGCTCAATTTTCCCCAATCCTGCTGATAATGAAATAAATGCCCTCTTGTCCTTAGGTCAGAATCCAACAAATATTACTTGCCGGATTTATGATATCATGGGAAAAGTTGTTCTTCTGGAAACAGTTGGAATCACTCCTCAAAATACTCTGAAGCTATCAATATCAAAACTTTCTGAAGGGATTTACATCCTGCAGCTGTCCGATGGATTGATCCTGCAGAATCTGAAGTTTATCAAAAGAAAAAATTAGCATAGCATACCATCTCGCAAATTTTTTGTATTATTGATAGTTGTAAAAGTTGCGTTTTGAAAAGCGGAATAGATTGATATTTAATAATATAAAGTTTTAATTCAGTCGAATCCTCCAAAGTTATTCCGCTAATTGACGCAAACCAACATCTTTTGCCGCAAATAAGAACCGTTAAATTAAAAAATAAAAAGAATGAAATTTGTTGTTTCAAGTACTGAACTACTAAGTCATCTGCAGTCAATCAGCAGAGTTATTAGCTCGAAGAACACCCTTCCTATTTTGGATAATTTCCTTTTTTCCTTGAAAGACAAACAATTGGAAATTACAGCCTCGGATCTGGAATCGACCCTGATTACCAAGTTGACTCTGGCAAATGCTAGTGATGGCGGTAAAATTGCTATCCCTGCACGTATCCTTACCGATACGCTAAAGGAGTTCTCCGACCAGCCTCTTACATTCGAGATCAACGACGATACTCATAATATTGTCATCAACTCCGAAAATGGCCGGTTTACTATTATGGGTCAGAATGGTGACGAATTCCCCCAGATGCCGCAGCTTAAGGACGATAAAAAGGTAACGATTGATGTGGATTCGGAACTTTTACTCAGTGGGATTCTTAAAACCGTATTTGCCACTGCCGATGATGAACTCCGCCCTGTAATGAATGGTATATTCATCGAAATGTCTCCCGATGATCTTACCTTTGTTGCCTCCGATGCTCATAAATTGGTTCGTTACAAAAGAACAGATGGTAAAGCCGATGCTACGGCTTCCTTTATACTTCCTAAAAAGCCGGCGAATCTTTTGAAAAACATTCTCCCAAAACAGGATAGCCGTGTGAGAATCGAGTTTGATGAGAAAAACGCATCATTCACCCTTACCGATTACACCTTGGTCTGCAGACTGGTTGAAGGTAATTACCCTAGCTACAATTCTGTGATTCCTACAGAAAATCCTAACAAGCTTCACATCGACAGGCTGGAACTTTACAACACTTTACGCAGGGTTTCTGTGTTTTCAAATCAGGCTTCCAACCTTATAAAGTTGCAGCTTAAAGGAAATCAAATCACTGTTTCTGCGCAGGACATTGACTTCTCTATCTCTGCTTATGAAAGGCTAAATTGTCTTTACGAAGGCGATGACATGGAAATCGGTTTCAAATCGACTTTTCTTATTGAGATATTGGCAAATCTGGCAGCTACTGAGGTGGTTCTTGAGATGAGCGATCCAACGAGGGCAGGGCTTATTCTTCCGGCCGAGTCCGCAAATGAAAACGAAGATGTGCTTATGTTGTTGATGCCTATGATGATCAACGCTTAAAACAGCTTCGAAGCGATAAACTCTTTCGTACCAGGCACGCAAAGCCCCGTTTCCTAAATCCAAAACGTGGTAGGTTGAAATGTGGGTTCTATTGAAGAGCTTGTTAATTCACATTATGCGTGGTAGTTTAAATGGAGCCCAAAAAGCATCGGGATGTTTCTTGTAAGCCATACAAATACCAGGAATAAACAGCAATGTTACTTTCGGCTAAATTGGTTACAAGGCTATATGGTGGATCGGCTCCAAGTCTTTATCCAGTAACCTATGGTAATGGAGCGTATACTGCTTTAACAGCAATGTGACTCGATACTAATTCGTTGCCGTTTTAATAATCAGCGAAATTAATTATCTTTGATTGCCTTAACTATTGATAATAATGACAACAATTTTAAAAAAATTCCGCTCAGCAAAAACTTTGGCAGTTGCATTAAATAAAGTTAAGCCTGTAAAGTGTTTCGACGCAAAAAAACATCTCGGAAAAGTGAGGTGGGACGAAGACCCTCTTGAATTCCAAAAAAGGATACGAAATGAATGGGATTAGCATAGTCTCCGATACCAATCCACTAATTTATCTGCTCAATGGTTCAGAAAAAGCGGCGGAGTTCCTTAATAATAAACAAGTATGGATTTCTGCGATTTCAGAATTGGAACTATTTGGTAAGAAAGGTTTAACTGAAACAGAAAAAAGTGAAATTAATTTTTTGATTGATAATTGTTTCATTGCAGATTTAAATTCCGGTATAAAAATCATTGCCAAAGAATTGCTGCAAACCGTTGCTATTAAGCTACCGGACGCCATTATAGCAGCAACGGCTTTATATCTCGATTTTCCCCTCTTAACCTTTGACTCAGATTTCAGCAAGGTTCCAAATTTGAAACTTTTTGTTCTCGAAATATAATATACAGTTTAACTCGTTGATGAAATCTATTCTAACTTTGGTTAGAAACTAATTCAAACATAATGCTTGTATAAATGTAGGTATTTGAATAGGTGGAATTACTATATTTGTGCTTTAAAAAATGAGGTAATACTCAAGCAATAAATAGTTAATCTTTTGTTTCACGCAAAGCCGCGTTTTCTAAATCCAAAACGTGGCTTTGCGTGCTTCAATTTTAAAAAAAGCATTATGCAGCTTAATCTGAAGAATCCCATTGTATTTTTTGACCTCGAAACCACCGGAATCAATATTGCTACCGACCGAATCGTTGAGTTGTCTTACCTGAAAATCGAGCCGAATGGGAACGAGAGCAGCAAGACCATGAAGATTAACCCAACCATCCCCATACCTCCCGAAACGACGGCCATTCACGGTATTACCGATGATGATGTTAAGGATGCTCCAACTTTTCTTTCCATAGCCAAAAGTCTGGCCCGTGATATCGAAGGTTGTGATCTTGCAGGTTATAACTCCAACAAGTTTGATATACCCCTTCTTGCTGAAGAATTTTTGCGTGCCGATGTGGATATCGATATGACCAAGCGCAAATTCATCGATGTTCAGGTCATTTTCCATAAAATGGAACAACGTACTCTTGGCGCTGCTTATAAATTCTATTGCGACAGGGATTTGGAAAACGCTCATAGCGCCGAAGCCGATACAAAAGCTACCTATGAGATACTCAAGGCTCAGCTCGACCGTTATCCCACACTGCAAAATGATATGGCTGCTCTGGCTGAGTTTTCTTCGCACAATAAAAATGTTGATTTTGCCGGAAGGATCATTTATAATGACAAGAAAGTCGAAGTGTTTAACTTCGGGAAGTATAAGGGACAATCGGTTGAGGAAGTGCTCGCCAAAGATCCGGGTTATTTCGGATGGCTTATGAACGGGGATTTTCCGCTGCACACCAAAAAGGTGATCACAAACATTAAGCTGCGAACTTTCGGTAAGTAAAACGCATCAAAAACAAAGGATATGAAAATAATTTGCATCGGTCGCAATTATCACGAGCACGCAAAAGAGCTGAATAACCCGGTTCCCGCGAAACCGGTATTTTTCATGAAACCTGATTCAGCCCTGGTGATCAGGAACAGGCCATTTTATTATCCCGATTTCTCGAGCGACATTCACCACGAACTCGAGGTAGTAATAAAAATCGACCGCTTAGGCCGATCGATTGAAAAAAGATATGCCTCCCGCTATTTTTCCCAAATAGGACTTGGAATCGATTTTACTGCCCGGGATTTGCAGGCCGAATGCAAGAAAGGCGGACTGCCCTGGGAAATTGCCAAAGGTTTCGATTATTCGGCTCCGGTGAGCAAATTCTTACCGCTCACGAACTTTGCCGATATACATAATTTGAACTTCCATCTCGATATTAACGGGGAGCGCGTTCAGACCGGTAACACCTCTGAAATGATTTTCTCATTCGAGCATATTATCTCCTACGTTTCACAATTCATTACCCTGAAAACCGGTGATCTTATTTATACAGGAACTCCGGCAGGGGTGGGGCCTGTAAAAGTTGGCGACCGGCTTACGGCTTATATGGAAGAGACAAAGCTGATGGACTTTCAAGTGAAATAGCTCAGATCAATGGTAGCGTTGGGGAAGGCTTGCACCATTCTTTCCGGAGATTCTCAAAAAAGCTTTTTTCATACATCCCCTGATGTTCACTTATTGCGGAGGAGCAGAGGTTTTCAACAGAATTAACTCCCCCGAGAATCTGTCGATAGAATATCTTTACAATATTCACTGGTCCGTGGTCAATGCTTCTACCGGTCGGATCCTTGCGCAATTGGGCATTGTATTGACGGAAAAAATTCTCCAACACATCGTAGCGGCTGGCATGCATTTTTATCATCCCGGGAAGCAACATGCAGTTTGCCATAAAATTCCCGAACCTTTTGCTGGCATTGGAAATTACCTGTTGCCCAAGTTCTTCAATACTTGTGCCGCGTAGCAGGTATATTTCGCTGTAACGGTAGATCCCACAATAACTGAATGCATCCAGATCGTCGCAGACATTAAGAACCGAGAGCAGATTTATTCTGTTGTCGGTGGTCAACCCGCTGGAGAACAGGTACGATTTGTCGTCATGATGCTCAATTACATTCAATACTTTTTCCGTGTTTTCATTCCGGGGGATTTGATTCGCAACCATCCATTCTTCGCAAAGCTTACGGCTTTCCCTGCCATGGTCGGAAGCTCTGTTGAGGCTCATGCCTGTATCGTGGAAAAAAACTGCGATTATTAGATTTTCGAGAGATTGCCGATCCATAGTTACCCCACGGGAAGAAAGTTCAGACATCAATTCACGGGCGTAATTCCATACCCGCAAATGATGCTCCTCGTTGTGCGAGGGCAATGGCTCGGACGCAAAAGTATCCCTTACATGGCTGTAGAGCTTAAAAAGCCATATTTCTTCAACTTCTTTGAGTAATTGCTTGAAATCCTCTGTTTTTGTAGTATCCAACTCTCCCTGGCCTTTCCCTTAAATATAATTCAGCTTCAGCATATTGGTCTTCCCTTTTTCCAGAAGGGGCATACTTCCCACGCTTACGATCACATCCCCGTGCTTGATAAGTTTTTTGGCAAGCAGGAACTGAATAGAAGAGTTGATATATGACTCCATGGTTTGGTGCTCTTCCGACTTGAAGGCCCTCACACCCCATACAAGGCTAAGTACAGGGAGGAGACTTTTGTTTACCGTAAAGGCAAATATGTTGGCTTTTGGCCGGTATGAAGATATCCTGAAGGCCGTATAGCCCGAATGCGTAAAGGTTAGTATGGCTTTGGCCTGAGTTTGCTCTGCCATGATGCAGGCATTATAGCAGATCGAATCGGGCATGAAAGTAAGGGAGAAATCTTTTGGGGGATGATTCCTGAAATATTTGAACCCGTTGTCTTCTGTCCAGTCGATAATCTTCTGCATCGATTGAATAACTCCCACCGGGAACTTTCCGGTAGAGGTTTCCCCGCTGAGCATCAATGTATCCGCTCCATCTAAAACAGCATTGGCCACATCGGTGGCTTCAGCACGGGTAGGGCGGAAATTGGTGATCATGCTCTCCATCATCTGGGTGGCAATGATTACAGGTTTCGACTGCATGATGCATTTTTCAACGATTTGCTTTTGAAGCATGGGAACCCTGTCGAACGCCACCTCAACGCCCAAATCGCCCCTGGCAACCATGATGGCATCCGTCATATCGATAATCTGGTCAATCTCATCAATTGCTTCGGGCTTTTCGATTTTCGCAACGATACGGGTGGCTTTACGGCTTTGTTTAATAAGTTTTTTCAGATCGATGATGTCGTTCACCGAACGCACAAACGACAAGGCAATCCAATCGACATTGTGCTCAAGCGCAAACAGAGCGTCTTCGATGTCCTTCTCGGTAAGACTTGGAAGCGAGACTTTGGTGTTGGGCAGGTTTACCCCTTTTTTTGAGGACAGGATTCCTCCATAAATGACTTTTGTTGTAACTGTATCTATCAGATTGGTGTCGGTTACCTCGAGTTTTATTTTACCATCGTCGATAAGAATGATCTCACCTATCTTAACATCTTTTGGCAATTTCTCATAGCTCATGTAAGCTTTTTCGGCAGTTCCTTCGCATTTCTCCGAAACCAGTTTAAACTCACTTCCGTTTACAAGTTCCACCCCGTTGTTTTGAACAACCCCGATTCTGAGTTTGGGTCCCTGGAGATCGGCCAAAATAGCCACGTTAACGTCCATCTCAGCATTTAGCTCGCGAATTGTAAGTATGTTCTTCAGGTGGTCTTCATGCGAACCGTGCGAAAAGTTCAGGCGGCATACATCAATGCCCTCTTCGTACATCTGGCGCAGTACCTCTTTATCCTGTGAGGCAGGGCCGAGGGTGGCAATTACCTTTGTATGTGAACGTTCAAGTCTCATAGAAATGATTTTTATGTAGATGTAAAGCTATAAAAAAGCTTGATATATTTAAGGAATCAGTACTCATGTACCGAAGAATTATGCTGTTTCAAGCCCTGAACAAATCATCTTTCCGTGGCTATTCTCCCAAAATCCATCACGCAGTTAAACTGATATTCCTTGTGTGGCTGGATTGATACACCGATTGAATTATATTCGGGATTCAACATGTTCAGCCGGTGACCCAGAGAAGGAACGTCTTCATCGATAAGGAGTTGGATGGTTATATCAATTGCTTTTTCATAACCGTAGGCGCAATTTTCGGCTACATTATTGTATTTTTTCATTAAGGGTTTAAACCTTGCGTCAAAACCCTCATGTCCTACATGTCCTGATTTGCCTGATTTTTCAGCATGTCCCAACGCTGCTTCGAAAAGATCTTTTTCAGGGTACAGCAATGGAAGGTTTCTAACGGATTTCAGGTCTTTGTATAGGGATTTGCTGTACTTGTTGGTTTCGATTCCTTCGAGATAAGCGTTTAGAAAAGTTTCGGAAAACAGCAGCCCATCGGTTCGCGCAAGATTGGTAAGCAAAACCACAAGTTTTTCCTCCCCCGACATATAGTCAACATTCAGGGCAGTGTTGGCTCTGGCAAGAATGTCTGGATCCCATTTATTCCAGATTTCCTCACTTATGAGTTTTTGGGAGTATACTTGGGAGAGGCAGAATAAAAACAGGAATGAGAACAAGGGTTTCAACATAGTGGATCATTTTTTTGTGTACATAATTGCCACGTCAGTTTATTATCATTAAAGTGCTTTAATCAGCTTGCTTGTTGCCACCTTAATCCCATTTTGCTGCATGCTTACATAATAAGTGCCCGGAGCAAGACGATTGCTGATAACCCAATTGTATTGACCGTTGTGCGAAGAAGTATCTTCGGATTTTTGTCGTTCGAGAAGGGTTCCTTTACAATCGTATAGCAAAAACTCAACAGGCTCCGGTTTTGCGAGCTGATAGAGCAAAGAGAAGTTGTTTGTAACTGGATTGGGAGCAACGGAAAGGGCGTAAGCTTTTTCTGAAGCAGAATGATCCTGCAATGAGGTTGGGCTTAGACGAACAAAGTTGATCCAGTTAATATTCCATCCTCCGGTTATGGCATAAATACGAAGTGTTTGCTTAACTGCAGCAAGATTTATTGTGTCGGAAAGGGTAATCCAAGTTTGAGCGCCACCGGTATTCGGTATGTTTTGAGCGGAAAGGACAAAGCCGGTGGCTTTGCGCAACTCAAGCTTTCCTGTGGCCGATGCGCTTGCAACGCGGAATTCGATGCGGTAATCTCCGGCCTCCAATACATTTAGACTAAGATCAATCCAATCGGTTGTGGCAATTCCGTTTACGTTTAAACCTCCGCCTGTATCACTCGTTGTTTGGGTGGAAACACCGGACATATTGGAGTAATCTTCAGCTTCAACGACTCCCGGGACCTGATTTACAGCGTAATAGGAGAAAAGATTGGTTTTATCGTAGGCAAGTCCTTTATTGTCGATAGCCAAAGCGGTTAAATTATAAGCGCCAAAAGGCAGTGAATTCAAGTTCCACTCAAAGGGGCTGCTTGCAAGTGATCCATAAAATCGGGAATTGATATAGAGTTCAACTTTGGCGATTCCATCGGGGTCTGAAGTCGTTATTTTAGCAGCAAGAGTTTGATCTGAACCAGTTTTTGAACCGTAACCAGGTGTGCTGATGGTTACAGTGGGAGGGTTGTTCATACTGGTCTGGATTTCGAATTCAACAACCGACCCGTCACCCATTACCGCGTCGATGCCTGCAAATAAGGCGGTCATTGGAGAGTTCCAGTTAATGCAAACCTCATTTGATGCATAGCTTCCCATTACATCAACAAAGCATTTTGCGGGATCGCTAAAAGGATATTTTTCACCATCTTGTTTTCCTGAATTCGGACCTCCCGAAACGAAGCCGGGAATGGGCTGAGGGATTCCATCATCGTGTGAAGGGCGGTGGTGGAAAAACATTGGGGTTTTGCTTCCGTAGGCTGAAACAAAGGAAAAACCGGTCGCGTTTTTCCCCAGCAAATAATCGGCACATTCGGCAGCACCTTTTATATATTTGGAATCGTTTGTCAGAATATAGGCATACAACAGCCCTACACCCTGGTTGGCAATTGCGCTGTTCGATCCCCAGTTGTATCCAAAGTTGGGAATTCTGGCAGGATTGGCAGATATCTGACTCAGCCATGTGTCGGCGGTTGCTGTTATTGAATTTTTGATGGTGGTAAGTAGGGATTCATCAAGGCTATTGGGGCGAGTTGCCAGAGAGAGGGATGCCAAAGGCTGAACCGACGGCCAGCCGGGAGCATTAAGGTATTTTAACGAGCTGCTTTTCCCTCTAAGATAGGTTTTGTATTCTTCCTTCCCGGTGGTTATGAGCAATTCTGCTGCAGCCCAGATGAATTCGTCTGAAACATTGCCGTCGCCATACTCACCTGTGGAAACATCGGCAGGGTTCTTAAAATAGATAGCCGGATTAAGCTTTGCCCATTCCCATGCGCTTTCTGCACGGGTAATGCAGTCTGCTGCGTAATCGGCATCATAATCGGCATAAATACGCCCGGCCATAGCCATCATAGCAGCAAAATCAAGGGCTGAGGCAGTAGTCTTGCCTATAACATACCGGGCAGCCTTGTCTTTTTCGGGCATGACCATGCCGGAGAAACTGAGTGTTGTAAGCTTGAAGAAAACGCCTCCGTCGCTGTCTTGCATCGTTTTGAGCCAATCAAGCTCAAACTTCACCTCGTCCAACAAATCGTTTTTCCCATTTCCTGATTCCGGAATCAGGATGGAACTGTCGGCAAAGAAAGTGTTGAAATTTTCGTAAAAGGAGAGCATGGTGGCAACGGATATCCCTGCATTTATTACGTATTTCCCATAATCGCCCGCGTCGTACCATCCGCCGGGAGATGAAATCTTTCCGGTTTTGCCTGTTGAGGAATGCAATATGCAAGCAGTGTCGGGGTGACCGGCTGCTCTGGACCAGAGTCCGGCATAGGGTGCCGTGAGCTCATAGGAGCTCCGCTGGTAATAATAAGACTTTAAGGAGGCATAGGCAGCCTTTCGCAGAAGGGTATTGGATATTTCAAAAGGGAAAGACTCGCCAAATCCAGGGATTCGTACCTTATAGGTTCCTGGTTTTACAAGGGCCGAAAAATCGCAGCGTTTGATACTGTCTCCGGCATCTCTCCAGTAAATTTCAGAAGATAGCTCACCACTTAGTTCGACAACGTTATCCTCGACATTGATAATTTCAAATGTGCTGGCCTTGGTGAATACAACAAGAGCAATTTTATTTGCGTTGGGATAATATCCGACCTGGTTGACCCTGATCGCTCCGGTTTGAGCTTGAGTATTCATGGCAATGCTGAATATCAGGATGAACAGAAATGATTTTACATGCTGTTTCATTTGTTTGGTAGTTTTTGCAGTTCGAATTCTAATATTGGATCAGGTATTTTCGGGCCATGCATTTCCCTGGATATCCCTGATCATAAATATGTCGTAGTTGGTAAAAGCAAAAAAGCCTAGCTTTTTATATAGGCGCTTGGCAATAAGGTTTTCTTTATGCACTTCGAGTTTGACCTGGTAACCGGCTTTCTTGAGGAATTCAATACACTCCCTGCCGAGTCGTGTGCCCAGCCTCTTCCCCTGGTATTCCGGCTTAATGGCAAAATGATGAAGCAACATCCGCCTCCCGTCAAAGGTCATCCAGGAAGAGCCCATGAGAATCCCTGTCTCGGTGTCTACCATAACCAGAAGTTTGCCTCCGATTTTGAGACAGTTTCTGATAACTTTTTCATTGTCACCGCGCTCCGGGTTTCCAATTCCGGTCTCTTTCCAAAGTTTTATCAGCTGAGGATAGTCCTCCGAAACGTAGTCTCTCGTAATAATTGTATTCGCATTCATAAACTCTAATCCCAATTGGTTTGATTTGCAAACATCACATGATTATCGTTGGAACGTTGCCGACATGCAAGCGAAAACGCTACGATTCTTCACATTAAGGCAATTTGTTTCGCCACACGATTAAAATCCCCCGATAAAAAAACTATTCGGCTTTCTCCACATAAAGCTGTCCCGATTCGTATCGTACAACTTTAACTATTGATCCTTTCTCAATAAAGCCATATTCCGATTTCGCATCATAAACATCCCCGTTTACCTCTACTTTTCCTGAGGGACGCAACACCGTATATGCAGTACCGGTATGCCCAACAAGTTTTTGCTCCGAAAGATCGGCGCTCGTGAAGCCATCCTCTTTTTTCTGGGTTTCCTTAAGTGCAATACCCGGAAAAGCGGTTGATGTAAGCAGCTTTTTTCCAAGGTATAGGGAGGCAACCACAGCAAAGAGCAGGGAAAGCAAAACAATCATAAGTGCTTTCATCACCGTATTGACAGCAAGGGGGATGTCTCCACCTTCAAAAACGAGATTATCGACCATTGCCATTGTAAGACCTGAGACCATAAGGATTATTCCTGCAATTCCGGCAACGCCGAATCCAGGCAGAGCAAATATCTCAACGGCAAGCAGAATAATTCCAAGAATAAAAATCAGGATCTCCCAATTCTCTGCAAGTCCCTCCAGATAAAGAGGAGCAAAGTAAAGTACTGCTCCAAGTGCCGCAGCCGCTAAAGGAAACCCAATGCCGGGGGTTTGAAGCTCAAAATAAATACCCCCTATTATCAGCATTATAAGAAGGCTGTGAATTACGGGATTCAGAAGGAAATTAATGATTATGTCAAGGGTGGTAGGATTAAACTCAACGATCTCGTAATTTTCGATACCTGCTTTTTTCATAATATCCGCGGCACTCGTGGCGAGACCTTCGCAGAAGCCGTATTTAATTGCCTCTTCAGCGGTGAATGTGAGTACTTTGCCGCTGTCGCTAACTTCCGCAACATAAATAGAAGGATCAACCATTGCCTCAGCGATATGGGGATCACGCTTCCATTTTATAATGGTGTCGTTGCCTGAAATGATAGTGTCTTTGCCATGCGCTTCGGCTGTGGCGCGCATGGTAGCACGCATGTACGACTGGTATTTATCAGGAACCTGCGCGCCGGTTTGGTCTACAACCGTAGCCGCGCCGATTTTTCCACCTGCACGCATATAAATGCTGTCGCAAGCGATTGAAATCAATGCTCCGGCAGAGGCGGCATTATCGTCGATAAAAATATATACCGGAATGCTGCTGTTCAGAATCTTTGTGCGTATGCTGTCGGCAATATCCACGAGCCCGCCATAGGTGTTCATCTGGATGAGTATGATGTCGGCTTTCAGTCGCTCAGCTTCCTCAAAACTCTTTTGAGTGATTCGCCACATTGGCTTAGCAATCTGATCGTTGATGCTATACTTGTAAACGATAAATTTCCGAGGGCCTTCCTGGGTTATTTCCCCTGCAGACACGAAAAGGAATACAGAAAGTATTAAAAGAAGATATTTCCTCAACATTGTAGGAGTTCTCATGATATTAGATTTGTTATTGGAAATCACGAATTAAATGTAAGAATAAATTCATTCCTTCCCTCATGGGAGGACTGATTTCGTGAATAATATTCTCATTGAGGTATACAGGGAGGTTAATAGACGCAAACTCCGGATTACCAGCTAGTTCTTTGGCTAGCCTAACTTTGTGCGTCATTCCGAAATTCAGGGCTCCGTTGAATTTCTCCTCAAAACCTTCAGGCAAAACCTTCAGCGATGCCCAGAACGCAAAAACAAAGGGGAGTCCGGTATATTTTGTCCATTCGCCTGCCAGGTCGGTTACAAAAATGTCTTTTTGTTTGTGAAAATGGAAAGCCCGATCGCCAATGATCAGTCTGGCTTCTGTTGCATTGTAAGCTTTCTGTTCAAAGCCTGGCAGCGCTTCCCGAAATTCAGGGGCGATATTCCAAAAGTCGCGACATAGCAAGCGGATAAGCATTACCGACGATTTTGACTGGTAGTCGAGAAATATAGTTTTTACCTGAGTTATAGGAACCTGCGCGACCATTATAACCGATAGCACGTTTCCATTTGCCCCAATCCCAAAATCGCTCACTTGCCGAAGAGAAGGGATTTGGCTTTTTAGTACCACCGGAACAAGTCCGATATCGGCATTCCCGCTAAGGAGATTGTGGTAACAGTCGGCCGGAGTGTCCAAACTTAAGCTCATTTCATCTTCCAGGGAATAGTTTTGCAGCCCGTAAATGAAAGGTATGGAATTCGTGTATCTTACAGCAGATACCCTGATCTTGCTCATATGATTTTCTAAAATAAGAGCACGAAAATAGTTAATCTGATTGAGAAAAAGCAAATTTCGGCAAATCTTATCATAGCATAGGGACATTGCCGCATTTTTCGGATAAGTTAGAAAAAATTTGAAACCGATTGACTACATGTGTGCCGGAGAAAGGTAAAAATATCCCACAGTTATTAACAGTCTGAGTTCGCATAAAAAAAACGCTTAACTTTGTTTTTCTAATCAGAACAGAATGAAATTAGATAATCTGACAGCTATTTCTCCGGTTGACGGTCGTTACAGGTCGAAAACAGAGGAGCTCGCGAAATATTTTTCCGAATTCGGATTGATCCGCTACCGGCTTTGGGTAGAAATTGAATACTTTATCAGTTTAATGAAATCCGGGGTAACGGGTTTGCCGGAGCTTACTGATGCGAATGTGAATGCCCTGCGAGAAATGCTCAATGCATTCTCACATGGGGATGCGCTTCGGATCAAGGAAATTGAAAACACTACAAATCACGATGTAAAAGCAGTTGAGTATTTTCTGAAGGAGAAATTCGATTTGTTGGGCATGCAGGATTACAAGGAGTTTATTCATTTCGGCCTCACATCGCAAGATATTAATAATACGGCGGTTCCTGCGTCTATAAAGGATGCGCTTGCTGAGGTTTATTTTTTGCGATTGGAATCAGTTATAGCAAAAATTGATGAGATGTCTTCCGCATGGAAAGATATCCCGATGCTTGCCAGAACGCATGGCCAGCCAGCATCTCCCACGAGACTGGGAAAAGAATTAAAGGTTTTCAGCGAGCGCATCCATAAACAGCTGGAGCAAGCGCGCAGGATACCATTTTCCGCGAAATTCGGGGGAGCTACCGGCAACCTGAATGCCCATCATGTTGCCTATCCTGCTTACAACTGGATTGAGTTCAGCAATGATTTTGTAAACGAGGTATTAAAGCTCGACCGCTCGCAAACAACGACCCAGATAGAACACTATGACAACATGGCCGCCCTTTGCGACGCCCTTTCACGTATTAACACAATACTTTTGGATTTCAGCCGGGACATGTGGACCTATATTTCCATGGATTACTTCAAACAGAAGATCAAGCAAGGGGAGATAGGGTCTTCCGCAATGCCTCACAAAGTTAACCCTATCGATTTTGAAAATGCTGAGGGGAACCTGGGGATTGCGAATGCCATCTTTCATCACCTTTCTGCAAAATTGCCCATTTCGCGGTTACAGCGGGATTTAACCGATTCAACTGTCCTGCGAAACATAGGTGTGCCTTTGTCTCATTCGCTTCTTGCTTTTAAATCCCTTGAGAAAGGAATTGGTAAACTGCTCATTAACGAAGCCCGGATTTCCTCCGACCTCGAAAACAACTGGGCGGTGGTTGCGGAAGCTATACAAACCGTTTTGCGGAGAGAGGCTTTTCCAAAACCCTATGAAGCCTTGCTGGAATTGACACGTACCAATAAACCAATCGATAAACAAGCAATTCATGAATTTATTGATCAGTTGGATATTAAACCCTCGCTTAAAGTGGAATTAAAGAACATTTCACCAAAAAATTACACCGGTTTATAAGAAAATCAAATGTTTTTCGTTTAGTTTGTGCATTATTCTGTTGAATCCTACCTGAATTAGAAGCGCTATAATGAGAAGTCTCTCAAGAATTATCCGATATCTGATACCTTACAAAGGATTGGCGTTTCTGAGCATATTGTTTGTATTTCTCTCTGCTTTCTTTTCCCTTTTCAGTCTGGCCTTAGTGGCGCCGTTTTTAAAAGTGCTTTTTGGCGAAACAGATCTTGTAACCCAGCCGGGCGAATTTGAACTTAATGCTTCAGCCGCAATTCATTATTTCAACTATATCCTGAGTCAGATTATTATCGGGAGAGGCAAAGTGCATGCCTTGGTTTTTGTTGGAATAATGGTACTGGGCACATCTTTGCTTAAGAACGTGTTTCTTTATTATTCCAAATACTTTATGATTCCCATTCGCACCGGGATTGTGAAGGATCTTAGAAACAAGATATTCAAGAAAGTGCTTGTGCTTCCCCTTGGCTATTTCTCTGAGGAGAGGAAGGGTGATATCATGTCGCGCATGGCACAGGATGTGCAGGAAATTGAAGTTTCTGTGGTGCGTTCACTGGAGATGGTTTTTCGCGACCCAATTCTGATTATCACCTATCTGGCAGCGCTCTTTTACATGAGCCCGAAACTTAGTTTGTTCGTAATGGTACTCTTGCCCGTAAGTGGGATTATTATTGGACGAATCGGTAAAACTCTTCGCTCCACTTCCCTCCAGGGCCAAAAGAAACTTGGTCTTATCATGTCTGTTTTTGAGGAAACCCTCGGCGGATTAAGAATTGTCAAAGCTTTCAATGCGGAAGAGAAAATGCAGAGCCGGTTCGAGAGCACCAACAACCTATTTACCAACTTGCAGGAAAAGATTTTCCGCCGGCAACAACTCGCCAGCCCCGTAAGCGAGTTTTTGGGCATAATGGTGATGGTAATTGTTTTGTGGTACGGCGGCGCAATGGTATTGGGCGAAAACAGCACCTTAACTTCCTCCGTGCTTATTACTTATCTCGTGGTTTTTTCACAGATCATCAATCCCGCAAAATCGGTAACAACTGCATATTACAATATTTTAAAGGGATTGGCATCAAGTGACAGGATCGATCAGATTCTGGATGCGGAAGTATCAATCAAAGAAAAGGATGAGCCGGTTTTGGTTTCCGAATTTAAACATAGCATTGAGTATCGGCATGTGAATTTCCAATATGAAAAAGACCCCGTGCTTCAAGACATCAGTTTCACCATTGAGAAAGGAAAAGCCATTGCATTGGTTGGCAGAAGCGGATCGGGGAAATCAACGATTGTTGACCTTATCCCGCGTTTTATAGATATTACTTCGGGGGAGGTACTCATCGATGGCATTAACGTTAAGGATTTCAAACTGCACGATTTACGCAAGCTGATGGGCATTGTCAGTCAGCAATCGATATTGTTTAACGACACCTTTTTTAACAACATCGCCTTTGGAATGAATGATGCCAGGGAGGAAGATGTAATTGCCGCAGCCAAAGTGGCCAATGCACATGATTTTATAATGGAAACGGCAAACGGATATTACACCAATGTAGGAGAAGCCGGCAGCAAAATGTCGGGCGGTCAGCGCCAGCGAATCAGTATTGCCAGGGCTGTTTTGAAAAATCCCCCGATATTAATTCTCGATGAAGCAACCTCTTCCCTTGATACCGAGTCTGAAAGATTAGTGCAGGAGGCGATTCTGAACCTCATGAAAAACCGCACGTCGATTGTGATTGCCCACCGCCTTTCAACGGTGAAGCATTCGGATCTGATTATTGTGCTCGACGAAGGCAGAATTGTTGAGGTCGGAAAGCATGATGAGCTGCTCGAGTTAAAAGGAGGGACTTATAAGAAGCTTCATAAATTACAAATGTACTAATTAGCTAAAAGGATGAAGATTAGCGGATTTTCGATGGGCAAGAACGCGGTAAAGCTTTACTACCCGATGAAGCAGGCGGTGATGTCTATTTTACCTATTGTGGACGAGTTTGTTGTGGCACTGGGTAACAGCGATGAGGACGATGAGACCCGTAAACAGATTCTAAGTATTGGCAGCGACAAAATAAGGATTGTGGATACCGTGTGGGATATCGAAAAATACCCAAGGGGAATGGAACATGCTCACCAAACCGATATCGCAAAAAGCTACTGCACAGGTGATTGGCTTTTTTATTTGCAGAGCGATGAGGTGATTCATGAAAGATACCTGTCAGGTTTACAAAAACGATGCCAGGATTTGCTTGACGACAAGGAAATTGAAGGGCTTGTTTTCGATTATGTGCATTTCTGGGGCGATTACGAGCATCATCAGGATGGACATTGCTGGTACCGCAAGGAAATCAGAATCATAAGGAATAACCCGGAGATCCATTCATGGGAGTCGGCTCAGAGTTTTCGCAAAATACCCCGGTTTGACCATCTGAATTACCGGCAGCAGGAAGGGACCTACAAGCTGAAAGTTGCCGATTCGGGAGCTTCGGTGTATCATTATGGCTGGGTTAGACCACCGGCGCTGATGCAGAACAAAATTAAAGTTTTCAGCATGAACCACCGGGGAAAGGCCTCGGTTGAAAAACAGGTAAATGAGCATTTGTACGATAAGGTTTTCGATTACGGCAACTTATCCTGCCTAACCCGGTTTGAAGGGACTCATCCTGCTGTAATGAGGGAATGGATCGACCAGTTTAACTGGAGGCAACAGCTGCGCTATGAAGGTCAGCGAGATACCACCAATCCCATAAGGAATAAGCACGAGAAGCTAAAATACCGTGTTGTGAGCTGGATAGAGAAACACCTGCTTTTCGGGATGCGGCTTGGGGAGTTTAAAAATTATATTTTAGTAAAAAGATAATACCAGGCCATTGCACAGAAAACTTCTATTTGTGCCATAGCAGCTCATCGGGAATATCACTTTTGTTGCCCGATGGTTGCTTATAGTGCAGTTTCAGCCCGCTTCCTCCGCCAGCCTGGAAAAACGGCAGGCTTATAGTATGCAAACCTTTGCTTAAGAAAACCGTTCCTTGCCTTTCCGTCATGCCATGGAGCCCATCGTGGATTATCGCATCCTCCCCATCAATAATAAGCTTTGCCCCATCATCGGAAGTAAGATAAAAGTCGTACAAACCATCGGCTTTGGCTTCAAAATATCCTGAATATTCCAAACCAAAGTTCGACAAGGGCATCCCCTTTGGGAAGACAAAGTTTTTCTCAATACCCGATCCTGCAGGAATCATGCTGGAGAAATCGGGAATTCTATTCCAAAGTCCTTCATAGCGGCTGTAACGAATACCTTGCTTTAGGCTTTTTGTGTCGATTTTATTCGCCGCTTTAGCCTTGAAATCGCCCAGTATTTCCAAGGTAATAACGGAATGCGCAGGAACAGTTACATCAATACTTCCCCCTTTTAGCTTGAAATTGCTGAATGGTTCAATTCCAACTTCTGAGGGTTTTTCGAAAGTATTGTGCGAATTAAGTTCCGTTGATGTAATTATAGTCCCGGAGATTGTTTTTGCATCAAATCCGTTTAGGAGGCAACTGAGTTTTTCTTCTTTATTTGGATTGAGATTGCAAATGGAGACATGCATTTTTCCATCCTTGTCGATTGAACTTGAAACACTTAATGCCGGTATGCTTGAATTGTTGTACTCGTAATTATTGCATTTCAAGTCAGAGGGGACCATCAACGCATCCTGGTGAACCTTGTACATGTCGAAAACGTGGTAGGTAGGGGTGAGGAGCATTTTTTCCGCATCAGTAAGCACAACTGCCTGAAGCACATTAACCACCTGGGCCACAGCCGCCATTCGCACACGAGAACAATGGTTGTGGAAAATATTCAGGTTTATCCCTGTAATCAAAGCGTCACGGATTGTATTTTGCTGATAAAGAAATCCCGGGTTGGTGCCAGGCTCCACGGTGTACCATGCTCCCCATTCGTCAACCACCAGGGAAACACTTCTTCCCGGATCATACTTGTCCATAACTTCAGAATGCTTGCTTACCAGCTCTTCCATCTTAAGGGTCTTTTGAAGCATCCCGAACCAGTTTTCTTCTGTTACGTTGGTGGCGGTTTCTCCTCCGTTTGCCCAGGTATAGTAATGAAGTGAAAGCCCCCATATGCTGGGCCCCATTTCGCGCATCACAACATCCGTCCAGTTGTAATCATCACCGTTTGGACCCACGGCTATTTTATCGAGGGAGTTGCTTCCGTAATTGCGAAGGAAATTGCCGTATTGGTTTGCCAGGTCGGAATAATACTCCGGACGCATATTTCCGCCACAGCCCCATGATTCGTTGCCTATTCCCCAGAATTTCACGCCCCAGGATTTTTCCTGGCCGTTTGCCTTACGGAGATCGGTCATTGGGCTCACATTGTCGGAATTGACATATTCAACCCACTGCGACATTTCCTGGACGGTTCCGCTTCCAAGGTTGCCGCTGATGTATGGCTCGCAGTCGAGTTGCCGGCAAAGTTCCATAAACTCATGAGTACCAAAGCTATTATCCTCGGTAACCCCGCCCCAGTTGGTGTTTATCATGGTGGGACGCTGGTTTGCGGGGCCTATTCCGTCGCGCCAGTGGTATTCGTCGGCAAAACATCCGCCGGGCCAGCGCAGGGCTGGTATCTGAAGGTTTTTCAATGCGTCAACAACATCAGTCCTAAGTCCGTTTTTATTGGGGATGGGGGAATTTTCACCTACCCATAATCCTTCGTAAATACAGTGGCCGAGATGTTCCGAGAAATGTCCGTAGATGTTTCTGTTGATGCGGTATTTGGCCTGGGTGGCATCAATAGTCAGGGTGTTCTGGGCCATGATTATTGCATCCGTGGTCAGAAGACCAATAACGACAAGAAGAACTAAATATTTTTTTTTCATTGTTGGCAGTTGAGTTATAGGCAATCAAAATCTTTACTAACTTTTGCGCAAATTCGGAAAATTCTCCCGTTAAAACAAAAAAAAGCAAACCATGATACTAAAGACCTTAAAAAGAGCAGCTTGTGTATTTTTCGTCAGTTTTTTGTTTCTCATTCTGTCTGCTCCGGTTCTTTTTGCGCAAAATCCGGTTGCCAATTATGACGAAAATGCAGTCCCTGCTTTTCAGCTCCCAGACCCCTTGGTTCTTAGAGGTGGAGGAGTTGTTCGAGATCCATCGGCATGGTGGGGTCTTCGCCGTCCTGAAATCCTGGAAATATTTGAAAACGAGATGTTCGGAAAGACCCCGGTCACAAAATTGCCGATCTCTTTCGAAATTACCTCCCTCGATAAAAATGCGCTTGGGGGGATTGCCACCCGAAAGGAGGTAACCGCCTATTTCACTGCCGACAAGTCCGGGCCTGTGATGGTGATACTCCTTTATTTGCCCAACAAGGAAAAAAGTAAGGTGCCGGTTTTTCTTGCCATGAATTTTAAAGGGATTCACACGATTCATCCCGATAGCAACATAAGTATCACCAGGAGTTGGTTGGAAATAAAACAGGAATCCCTCAGGAAAGGCAACATTACAGTTGCTGATTCTCGGGGATCGGCAAGCAGTCGCTGGCCGTTGGAGATGATTATACATAGAGGTTATGGTGTTGCGACTATTTATTATGAGGATATTGATCCTGATTTTGACGATGGTTTTCAAAATGGCATTCATCCCCTGTTTTACAAGCCCGGTCAGACCACTCCAAATGCAAACGAGTGGGGCTCGATAGGGGCATGGGCTTGGGGATACAGCAGGGCAATGGATTACCTGGAAACGGATAGCGACATCGATTCCCGCCGTGTTGCCCTTATGGGACATTCGCGACTGGGAAAAGCAGCGCTTTGGGCTGGGGCTCAGGATCAGCGCTTTGCAATGGTGATTTCAAACAATTCGGGTTGCGGTGGAGCAGCATTGTCGAAGAGGGCTTATGGAGAAACAATCGGCAGTATTAATAGAGTATTCCCGCATTGGTTTTGTGACAATTTCCTCAAATACGGGGAAAATGAAGAGTCACTTCCTTTCGATCAGCATATGCTTTTGTCGTTAATTGCCCCTAGGCCACTATATGTTGCCAGTGCTGAAGAAGACTTGTGGGCCGATCCACAGGGAGAGTTCCTGGGTGCTCTGAATGCCTCAGCTGTTTATAAACTTCTCGGTACGGATGGCTTTCAGGCTGAACTCCGTCCGCTACCGGGAAAGCCTGTGATGAGCACGATTGGCTATCACATCCGTCCGGGAAAACATGATGTTACTGATTTCGATTGGGACTGTTACCTTAACTTCGCTGATAAACATTTGAGGAAATAAAAAAAACTGATATTGATAAATTTGGGTTTCATGATAAGCGGATTGGAAATTTGGTTCAAAAGGGAACTAAACACGACTTTTCCAAACGGAAGTTTTTTGTGGAGCGGCGAACTTATTGACCAACCTTAACATTTGTTGCAGGCTATATATCTTAGGAATATTCAATGTTTTTTTGTTAATTGGGCATGATATTCACAAACTTTGGTTCTATGAAAAACATTCTTTTAACAATAATTATAATAAGTGGATTGGTTCTATATGCTTGCGAGGACGAAGGACCTTCCAACCGGTTTGTTTTACTTACCGCACCGGTATGGGTTTCCGACAGTTTACTTGCCGATGGAGTTGATGCGAGCGGTCCTGGACAGGCTCTTGAGAAATTCAATGGCGAGGTTGTCTTTAACAAAGATGGAACCGGCGTGTTTGGCGTGTATACAGGAACCTGGAAATTAGTTTACAGCGACACGGAAATCGTTATTTCGTCCGACTCGCTACCATTCCCAATAACCAATGAAATAAAAGAACTCACCGAGAATTCTCTAAAGATTACAACTGGTTTTCCTGATTTGAACAACCCTGCCGCCGGGGTGATGAAAATACGGATGACTTTTAAATCGAAGTGATGCGAAGCACTTTTGCCGGTTTATTTTTGTTGCTTTCTTTTGTAGTAAACGCTTCCGATACCACCGCAATTGTTAAAGGTAAGGTATTCGACAGTGTTTCGGGGGAGCCGCTCATCGGTGCAAATATTATTTATGGTAAAAAGAATGGCACCATCACCGATGCAAATGGTCTCTATTTTTTTTCCGCAGCACCCGGTAGCCTCAGCATTGTTTTTCAATACCTTGGTTACAAAACCGATACCAAAACCCTCCAGCTGAATTCTGGGGATACGGTAGTGCTAAATGTGGGGTTGGATCAGGTAATCAATGAAATAGATCAGATCATTGTAAGTGCAAACCGAACTGAACAGAAATTATCGGAATCAACGGTTTCGTTAAGTATTATCAGACCTGATATTCTTTCCAAAAATCATATTACTGACGCTGAGGAATTAATCAATAAAAGCCCGGGAATTGAGGTTCTCGACGGACAGGCATCCATTCGTGGTGGTAGCGGGTTCAGTTATGGGGCCGGAAGCCGCGTTTTGGCGCTGATTGACGGTTTGCCGGTTGTGTCGGCCGACGCAGGGAACATCAAATGGCAGTTTCTGCCGCTGGAAAACCTTTCACAGGTTGAAATAATTAAAGGTGCGGCCTCCGTTTTATATGGATCCTCGGCATTAAACGGGGTAATAAATTTCCGAACCGCCGAGGCAAGCAAACAGCCTGTCACGAATTTCTTCGTCGAATCAGGCCTCTACGATAAACCAAAGCAAAAAAACTGGATCTGGTGGGATAACCCAAGAATGAATGCTTCAGTTTCATTTTCCCATCTGCAGAAGTATGGCAATACAGATATTGGAATTGCAGCCAGTACCCTTGCCGACCAAGGCTACAGAAGCCAAAACGATGAAAAACTTGGCAGATTAAGTTTCAGTTTGAAACACCATAATAAAAATGTAGAGGGATTAAGCTATGGCGTTAATCTCAATACAGGACTTACAGTGAAAAGAGATTTTTTATTGTGGGAGAACGCCAGCACCGGAGCCCTTAAACAGGCCGGATCAACTGTTTTGCAACTCCATGGGAATTTTCTCGCAGTGGATCCTTTTATAACCATTAGAAAGACAGATCGTTACAAGCACGATCTCCGTATGAGGATTCAGTCGCACCAGAACCTATACCCCGAAAAAGAACAAAACAACTCGGAGGCCATGAACTGGTTTGCCGAATATCAGAGCTGGTACAAATTCTCCAATCTTCTTAGCATAAACCTGGGGGTTTCGGAAAATTTCAGCCTCATCACTTCAAATTTCTATGGGGATCACGAGGGTATTAATTTGGCCGGGATGGCGCAAGCGGAAGTCAAACCCATTGACAGGATGAAGTTTATCGTCGGTGTTCGTTTGGAGTACAATTCCCTCGACGGTAATAACGACAGGGTAGTGCCGATATTCAGAACTGGCATTAATTACCGTACAAGCAATCACACTTTTCTGAGAGCATCCTTCGGTCAGGGATACAGATACCCTTCGATTGCGGAAAAGCATGCTTCAACTACCCTGGGAAGCGTAAGGATTTTCCCCAATTCTTTTATAGAGGCAGAGTCGGGCTGGAATTCCGAACTGGGTATTAAGCAGGGCGTACGTTTGGGCAATTTAAGCGGACAGGCCGATTTGTCGGTATTCTATTCCCGGAACACTGAGCTGATAGAATATGTTTTCGGCATTTATCCTGACCCTGAATCCGGTATTTTCGATTTTGGTTTTAAAGCTACCAATGTAGAGCAATCGAGGGTTTATGGGGTTGAGATGGAATATTTCCTGAACTACACTTCAGGTGAGGTAAAGACAAGCTTTTCAGGTGGTTATATTTATTTGTACCCGGTTGAATACGACGATATAAACCATAAGAATTCAGATGTTTACCTTAAATACCGCCGCAAGCACTCCGGTAAATTGAGTTTAAATACAAGCTATCGAAGATTTGAGATTGGTGTCGACTGTTTTGCCAAGTCAAAAATACTCAACATCGACGATGTGTTTCTGGGTGAAGAAACCAGGGAGGCTATTCTCCCAGGTTTCTTCGATTACTGGAATCGTAACAGCAGCAGCTACTTCCTCTTGGATACGAGTTTCGGTTTTAGCATCAGCGAACAATATAAACTTTCTTTAGCGGTTAAGAATCTGACAAATGCCGAATATATGGGAAGGCCCGGGGATATTCGTCCACAGAGAAGTTTTGGACTGAGGTTCAGCGGCAGAATTTAATCGGCAACTTTCTTTCTGACAAGCCTCAAAACCACTCAGTCTCCCACATTTTTTTTTAATATTGGTTTAGGAGGAGGATTTATAATTTTCTTTGCGTCTTAGCGCGAAACTTTAATTTTTTCACGCGAAGACGCAAAGTTTTTTTTGATACTGGTAAAGGAGGAGGATTTATAATTTTCTTTGCGTCTTAGCGTGAAACTTTTACTGTCCCTGACTGTTAATCGCAATGTAGCTCAGCAGACTCATATTTTCCGGCCCGGTATAATCGTACTGGTAAAGCCCATCCTTACCAATCATCATTAAAACACCGTTAAACGGAATCACATCAAAAGCATTAACATCCGGGAAAACAGTAATTGGAACCAGATCTTTCGGATTGTTGGCATTGTAGACTTTAAGGCCTGCTTCGCCATCACACACAAAAAGAGTACTGTTGTCAATACCCAGTCCATATGGCTCCTGCATGGGGTAGGATTCTTCGTGCTTTGGATTTAAAATGTCAGTAACATCAATTACATCAAGCTGGCTGGTTGCTTCCCCGCAAAGGTTACCTGCTCTGAGGGTGACGTAGGCGTAATTTCCTTCAACCACAACAGGATCACAACTTTTGAAATGACTATATGTGGAGATATAGGAAGGACTTGATGGATTGTTTAAACTATAAATAATCATTCCTGTCTGTGTACCAAAGAACAACTTGTTTTGATAGAGAAATACAGTTTCTACTCCCCATCCGATGCCCTGATCAGAAACCAGCAGTGGTTGAGAAAGCTCATCGATGTCGAAAGTCTTGAGGTTATATTGGTCGACCGTATACAGGAAATTATTGAAAATGGTAAAGCGTGCCATTGAGCCTCCAACTCCCACCGACATTGAATTGGATCCACCTATGCTATTGGCAGTTTTGGTAAACATTGCGTCTTCAGCCATAAAATCCCAGCGCTGCAAAAAAGGGAAGTTGTTCTGGCTTTCAACTTTCACCTGCACCTCTTTAGTTTCCCATCCAACAACAATACCCTGAGTAGCATCGATGTCACCGATTGGAAATTGGTTCCCTCCTGTCAGGGGAGGAAGGGTATATGGGAAAATACTGTCAACCCTGCCCACTTCCTCGATGTTATTGATATCACTTATATTTAGTGCAACCAGGTCAATAAAACTATCGGCAAAAAGAATACTGTCCTTGATTGCCATGTCCATATTTCCGGGTATATTTATAAATGCCAGAAAAACAGGTTCAGAGGGATTTTGGTTGTCGATTACATGAATTCCTTTTAAAGCTTCGTTGATAAAAATAAGATTATCCTTAAAGTATATTTTTCCGGGCTCAACAATACTCTCCGATTCAGTAATTTTTACGGATTTTTTAAATTCCTGTCTGTCCATATAAACCGGCACGTTTACCATGTAGGTCTCTGTAATTTCCTCCTGGCAACCGCCGAAAATAAGTACCAGAACACTTATTAATAAAAGATTTTTTAAGGTTTTCATGGTTAATAGTTTATATTTTTACATTTACTGTTTTTAAGATGAAAAAACATTTCAAGGGGTTGCGTCGAATTACCAAAATCGAATTACCAAAATTGTATTGGCGCAACGTTTTTCTTTAATTTTGCATCCATATATAAACCACTCTTTATGAACATCCTCAAATCTTCACTGCCTCCCCGGGTAATTTTTTTATTCCTTGTTATTCAGCTTTTTACCTTTGACAATGTTAATGCGCAGCGCTTCGAAGATGTTGTTTATTTGTCGAACGGAAGCATTATCCGAGGCACTTTGATTTCTGACAGCGTCTCCGGGAAAATTAAGATTTTAAACCATTCTGGTGATTTATGGGTTTTCGACAGGTCAGAACTTGACTCCCTGACAAGAGAAAAGCCATTTGAGTACAAAGCTATGCAGTTTAATAAGCCGGGTCTGGAGTTTGGAGTTAACGGAGAACTTCTTGTCCGATCCGGAAGCAGTGCAATTGGAAGTGCTGTTATTCCAGGCCTGAACGTATCTTTCGGTTATCGTTACAATTCATACCTGACAGCATCGGGAGAGGTTGGGATGGAGTTTTATGAGAGGATGGAAATTCCTCTTTCAGCCGGTATAAGAATTCGTACAAATACCCGTTCACTTTCTCCATTGCTGATTCTGCGGGCCGGTTATACTATCCCCGGTGAAAAGAGGCCCGATGATTGGGATTATTCTTACGAAAGTTTCGGGGGATTGCACTCAACAATTGGAGCCGGAGTCGAACGGATTCTCAACGACAATTCTTCATTTCTTTTTACTTTTTCTTACCATTTCCAGAAGCTGAATTATCATCTTATCCCGCTTCACCAATGGGTTCAGGAGCGAGACAGGACAGAAACCTATAGCCGGGTTCGACTAACAATCGGATATGTGTTCAAGTAAAATTTTATGTTTTGCAAACTGTCTGTCTTTTTGTGTAAACAGTTTAATAAATGGTGACATTCAAATTTTACGATCTCATTTCCGATATGAATAAACTATTCAGCCGATTTGCTTATCGGGCAACCACATGAAAACAATTCTGTTGCCGCTCAAAAGTAGCCCAGCATTTCTTTTCTTTTTTGAGTTGCCAAATAACTTCAGCCAGTGCTTCCATAAGGTATTTCTCATCGCAATTGGTAACGAATAGTTTTCGGGTTGAAAACCTGATGTAGCTTATGTCAAAGGCATTTCCATAAAGATGTGGACTATTCATGGATGCGTTTGAGTTTACTCCCCTGAGATTATTAAGCTTTTCTGTTGTGCGGGTAAGAGAGGTTATTTTAAACCGGGTTCCACTAAGGCGGGTATCGGAAATTTTTTCTCTGAACCTTTCGCAGATTTCTGTAAGCAGATCTTTTGCAGCTTTGGTGAGATAAGGGTAGCTATGTGATAATTCACCTACATTGTATCCCTTTCCATCACTTATTTTCACAAGTTTTCCGGCAGATACTCTTTCCATCACTTCACTTTCGTCTTTGCATTTGATTATTCCAGTTTCTTTTGACCTAGCAATATATTCTGGAATAGTATTAGTCAGTTTCTTGCTGTAAACACCTTGCTTGTAATCAATGCAGGTTAGTCCCAGGGTGTCTCTTACAAAACGGTTGGTTTTTTTTGGGTTGATAAGGGTAGCTATCAACAACACCAACAAAGACATGGTAAACAGATGGGCCGCGATCTTGATTGTTTTTTTCACTATGCAAAAGGGATTAACGGGTTTGTCGTGCTACGGAACTGCAAAATTAGACAAATAGCGGACTATGTCTTAAGGGGGAATTAGGAAAGGCTTCAAAGTTGTTGACAGTTGCAGAATGTTTTTAACAAATACATTAATTTGTTAATCAATCTGGTATTTTCCTGTTTTAATTATTTGAATTTCCCTAAGTCGAAAGGAGAATATTAATTACGTCAAAATATTTTCTGTTGGCTCAACAAAAGTCCGATATTTACTGTTTACATATTTATTAGTAGCAAAACCCTTCATAAACCATGATTCCATGAAAAGAAGAAACTTTCTGAAGTACAGTCTGGCCGGTTCGGCTTTGCTCTCGGCATTTCCCTATTACGCACTGGCAGGCAGCAAAAAGCTATATCCTTACGACAGGGTTAGGCTTGGTAACACAGGCATTGAATTGTCGCGCATGGCAATGGGTACAGGAACCAGTGGTTGGAACGGGAGTTCAAATCAGAGTCGGCAGTTAGGCATTAAGGGAATGGCCGATTTGCTGCGGGCCGCATTTGATGAAGGCATAAACTTCTGGGACTCTGCCGATCAATATGGCACTCATGCTCATCTTAAGGAAGCCCTTACGAAAATTGATCGCGACAAGGTTGTGATTCTCACCAAAACCAACTCCAAAACTTATGATGGGGTAAAGGCTGACCTGGATCGTTTCAGAAAGGAAATCGGAACCGATCGGCTCGATATGGTACTCCTGCATGCCGTAACCGACCCCATGTGGAATGTGAACATGAAAGGGGCTATGGAAGCTCTGTCGGAAGCTAAAGAGGCTGGGGTAATTAAGGTTCACGGAATATCCTGCCATTCCATAGGAGCGCTTGAAACGGCCGCGGATGAGCCATGGGTGGATGTTGACCTTGCTCGTTACAATCCTGGAGGTGTGGCCATGGATGCCGATATCGATGAAGTGCAAAAGGTTCTAACACGCATGAAAGCCAATGGGAAAGCAATTATCGGGATGAAAGTATATGGTGCGGGCAAGCTGGTTCATAAAAAAGATGAGTGCCTCGAATTTCATACCGGGGCAAAGTTCATCGATGCTTTCACTCTTGGTATTGAAAGTATCGAACAACTTAGGGATATTCAAAAACGATTGCCTGAGGCCAGCGTGAGAGGGTGAGGCGTTTGGTTCTGTCTGATTGCTTGGGAAACAATATTCCCACTAAAAACTGAAGCTTTTATAGCTTAACATAAAATAAAAGCCCGGCTGCAAATGCAACCGGGCTTTACTATTTGCGGAGGAAAAGGGATTCGAACCCCTGGTACCCGCGAAGGTACAACGGTTTTCAAGACCGCCGCATTCGACCGCTCTGCCATTCCTCCTTTATTCTCCGTAGCTTTAGCAAAGAAGATGCTGTCTCTTTAAATAGAATGTATAAATGAACAGGTCGCAAAAGTAATACAATTTTTATTACGGCGAAATCAAAATTAGCAATTTGAAGAAAAATGTGGGTTTCAGGCAATGGCCGACCTGCTGTAACCTCATTTAAATGGGCGTTCCTGCCGCATTTATGAACTATTTTTATCAGTTTATCAACAAATGTGCATTTTTTAGCGCCTAAATTTGCTAAAACCGTTAAATCCCCTATATTTGCCTTAACATTTGACACTTTAATGATTACTAACCCTAAATTTTTTTATTATGAACAAAGCACAATTAATTGATGCAATTGCTGCTGAAGCTAAATTAACCAAAGCTGATGCAAAAAGAGCTCTCGATGCATTTGTAAAAACCACTTCAAAAGCCCTTAAAAAAGGCGACCGCGTTGCTTTGGTTGGATTTGGTTCTTTCTCAGTTTCAGCAAGAAACTCCAGAACTGGTAGAAATCCCCAAACTGGAAAACCTATCACTATTAAAGCTAAGAAAGTTGTGAAATTCAAAGCTGGTAGCGAATTGGCGAAAACCGTTCAATAAAAATATTGTTTATGTTTAAAGGAGGCTGTCTCATTTTTTGAGACAGCTTTTTTTTTGCCTTCTTCCTTTTCCATAAATTGAGTAGCACTAGCCAATGCATGATAAGAGCCTTCTTAAACAATACTGCTATAACAACCCATTCAGTGTTTACTTTTTATTATTGGAAAATTGAATTCCGAATAGAAATCATTGTCGAAGGTAAAAACAGGAGAGTTTTTCAATGAAAAAGACCTAAGCCTGTTGGGAAAGTGCAGAAGGGTAATAGAAGGAAGTGGTTAAGGAATACTCGAAGTTAAACAATCCAGGGCCAATAAGCGAAATCAACTTTCCGAGTTAAGCGAAGCGAATCATGAATACCTAATAATAAGAATTTAATTTATGCGTAAAACCTATTTCCCAAAAAAGTGTGTACTTTTATCCTTGTGTAATTTTTTATGGATAATGCAAAACTGCATAGAAGAGCAAAGAAGTCAGAATATCTTATGACTCTTTAAATCATAGACCGGACAACAATGAATTGAAAATAGTATTTTTTTATTGAAGTTAAGTAAGGTGAATTCTGAATTAATAAACTACCTATCACAGTTTCTCTATGAAAACCGACTCCAGGTCTTCAAAGATGTACTGAAAAACCGGACCCGCTATCTTACGGTGGTTTTGGAAGATTTATACCAGGCGCAGAATGCCAGTGCTGTATTGCGGACTTGCGAATGTTTTGGGATACAGGATGTTCATATCATTGAAAACAGGAATAAGTTTGAGGTTCATCGCGATATTGCAATGGGGTCAAACAAATGGCTTAACCTACATAAATACAGCAACCAAAACAATAATACACAGGAAGCTATATCGAAGCTGCGAAACTCGGGATACCGTATTATTGCTACCAGCCCCGATCCGGCATATCCTTTTTTGCATGATTTGGATATCACCAAAGGAAAAATGGCTCTTTTCTTTGGTACCGAACTGACTGGCGTATCAAAGTTGATAAGCATTCAGGCCGACGAATTTGTTCGAATTCCAATGTTTGGCTTTACCGAAAGTTTCAATATCTCGGTTTCCGTAGCTCTTTGCCTGCAGGAAATCATTACCAAACTGCACAATTCCGCCGTTGAATGGCAACTTTCCCCCGGGGAATACTCCGAACTGCTTCTTACTTGGGTGCGCTATTCCATAAAAAAAGTTGAGCTGATCGAGAAGAAATACAACGAGATGAAAGCACAGAATCTTCTTTGATGCGAGAAATCCCCCGAAAAAAGTAAACAAATGCAGCCTTTAGGTCTAACAGGTTATCAATCTGCCGACTGTCGGCCTGCATAAACCTTGCCTAAAGAAAAAGAATTATATTTTACCATAGAAAGAATTGTATTTTGACTTATGGTATATTCTAAGAATTTTTTATCTTTGATCAAAATATGATTAGAGGTGATAGAAATTTGATTTCGAACGACTAAAATTTTGAGAATGAATTGCATACTTATAGATGATGACAAGCTCTCCCGTAAGGTTTTGGAAGAGTTTATCAAGAAAACAGACGGAGTGAGCCTCAAAGCCTCATTTTCTGATGGGGTTGAGGCAATTAATTATCTGAAAAACGAAGAGGATATCCAACTTATCTTTTTGGATATCGAAATGCCTGAAATGACAGGTATCGAATTTCTCAACTCTCTTAAAAATCCACCGCAGATAATAATTGTTTCCGGTAAAGGGAAATATGCAATTGATGCATTTGAGCACGATGTTACTGATTACCTCCTAAAGCCGTTAAATTACCCTCGTTTTTACAAAGCGATTGATCGCGCAACTGCTCGCCATGAGCAAAATAAGATCCATCTTGTAGGCAAGGAGGAGATCTTTATAAAAAAGAACTCAACCCTTGTGAGGCTCAAATACGATGATATTCTTTGGGTTGAAGCCCTTGAGAACTATGTTATATTCAACACCTTCAAAGAAAAGTACACAATCCATTTTACAATGAAGGCGATAGAACAGAAACTGCCCTCCAGCAAGTTTACCAGGGTTCATCGTTCTTTTATTGTTAATACCTCCAGCATCGACGTTATCGAGGACAATGCGGTAATCATCAAAACCGATGATGGTAACAAAAACATCCCAATCGGAAAATCCTACAAAGAAAAGTTGATGAAGGATATTAATTTGATTATCAAATAGATACCACTGCTTTTTACCAGTATGAGTTCTAACCGTCAGGCTTTCCTGAACTATTTGGCTTCAACTTCCGATTCCCCAATGTCGATTGAAATAGAATCGGCTAAAGGGGTATTTATGTACGGACCTGATGGCAAGGATTATCTGGATCTTATTTCCGGCGTGTCTGTTTCTTACCTAGGTCATTCGGATCCAAGGATTATTGAAGCTGTAAAAATCCAGGCCGATAAACACCTTCACCTTATGGTTTATGGGGAGTTTATCCAGTCGCCACAGGTAAATTATGCGGAACTGCTTGCTAAAAACCTTCCCCCTTCACTCCAAAGGATTTATTTTGTCAACTCAGGCGCTGAAGCTGTTGAAGGGGCAATGAAGTTGGCCAAGAGATTTACCGGTCGTAGCGAAATGGCAGCTTTCCATAATGCATATCACGGTAGCACCCAGGGTGCGTTAAGTATCCTTGGTGGAGAATATTACAAAAGAGAGTTTCGACCTCTGCTTCCCGGTATTAGCTTTCTACGGTACAATTGCTTGGACGACCTTTCTCTGATAACCAACAAAACAGCATGCCTTGTGGTTGAAGTGCTTCAGGCTGAGGCCGGCGTTGTAAGTGTTGATCCTGAATTCCTGACCGCTCTTCGGCAACGCTGCGACGAAACAGGTACCCTTTTGGTTTTTGATGAGATTCAGACCGGATTTGGCCGTTTGGGCGAAGTTTTCGGCTTCCGAAAATACGGAGCATTGCCCGATATTCTCGTTCTGGCAAAAAGTCTCGGCGGCGGAATGCCTTTAGGTGCTTTTGTCAGCAGTGATATTATTATGAGTGAGTTAAGCCATCATCCGGCACTTGGGCATATTACCACTTTTGGCGGACATCCCATTTCCTGTGCTGCAGGACTTGCTGCATTCAATGTTTTATTGGAGGAGAAACTGCATCTCAGGGCTCTTGAAATCGAAAAACTCTTCCGGCAACAGCTTGTCCATCCTGTGATCAGGGAAGTGAGGGGCTGTGGATTGCTGCTTGCCGTTGAGTTCGGGAATTCGGAAATGATGCACAGGGTCGTTGCAAATGCCACGCGAAATGGGCTTATAACGGATTGGTTTTTGTTCTGCGACACGGCAATTCGTATCTCCCCTGCGCTGAATATTTCTGAAAATGAAGTGAAAACAGCATGCTCACGATTGATTGCGGCGATTGATCAGTCGATAATTTGAAAAACAGGATTCTATTTCTTAATGAAAGCGATGCAATTTGTTACATCAAAGTTCGTTATAGCCTTATGATTAAAAGCTTATCCATAGCATTGCTTTTGAGCGTTGTATCACTGAATGGGATGACCCAGGCAGCGCAATTGCCCTTTTTAAGTGCTGAATTGAAATTAAAGGAAAATTTCAGCGCGCTTTATGCATCAGAAACAGATAAGTCAATCGATAGTTTGAATGCAGTTATATTGGAATTGTTCTCGACAAGCCTCGAAAATCCCCAATCTTTTGCCTATAGCTGGGACAGTCTCAACATGATTGGAAAACTTCGTTCCCCCGACCAGAAACTCAATATCTACACATGGTTTGTAAAGAAGTCGAAGGATAATTATTCTTATTTCGGGTTTCTTCAGTATAATAATGGCTCCACAAAAAGGCCCGAAATCCTCCTTTATCCGCTGATTGACAAATCGAAAGGGATGAAAAATCCCGAGACATTGAACCTCTCCCCCGATAATTGGCTGGCCTGTGTGTATTACAATATTTATGAATTCAACTATCAGCGTGAAACTTATTACACTTTGCTGGGCTATAGTTTCAACAACAACTTCTCTGATAAAAAATATATTGAGGTATTAATGTTTGATAAAGAAGGGAATGCCGCTTTCGGGGGAAACTTCCATTCGGAATTTCAAACAGTCAAACGGGTAATTCTTGAATATTCCGCTCAACTGGTTGCGAGCATCCGATTTAACGACAAACTGCAGATGATCGTAATGGATCACTTGGCTCCATTCGAATCAATGTTCACGGGAAACTATCGTTTCTACGGACCCGATGGGTCTTACGACGGCTATGAGTTTCATAAGGGTGAATTCCTGCTTCGGAAAGACGTGGATGCAAGGAATGAGGAGAATAGAAGGTAGAAGGCAGTATTATGGGTAAGTCGTAGATTAATTTTTAGATCCAATTCTAAATTCTAAATTCTACCTTCTGAATTTAAAAATCCCTGCAATTTTGTCAGCCCCCAACAAATGGCACATACTTTGATCAGGGAGTGCTTAGTTTAACCAAAAAATATCACGCAATGCAAAAAGGTACAATAGGTGTAACCACCGAGAATATTTTCCCGATCATTAAAAAATTCCTGTATTCGGATCATGAAATTTTTCTAAGGGAGTTGGTTTCAAACGCGGTTGACGCAACCCAAAAACTACGGACCTTAGCTTCAGTGGGAGATTACAAGGGCGAGTTGGGCGATCAGACAATACGTGTAACGCTCGATTCGGACAAAAAAACACTTACCATATCAGACCATGGAATCGGCATGACATCTGAAGAGGTTGAGAAATATATTAATCAGATTGCCTTTTCAAGTGCCGAAGACTTCCTCGAAAAATATAAGAATGCGGGTAATTCCATTATCGGCCACTTTGGTTTGGGTTTCTATTCGGCTTTTATGGTATCTGAAAAAGTTGAGATCAACACTCTTTCTTATCTCGAGGGATCAAAAGCTGTTCGATGGACTTGCGACGGCAGTCCTGAATACAATATGGAGGAAAGCACAAAAGACAGTTTTGGGACAGAAATAACCCTTCACATTGATGAGGAATCCAAAGAATTTCTTGAAAAAGGACGTATCAGTGGGATTCTTACCAAATATTGCAAGTTTCTGCCTGTGGAAATAGCTTTCGGAAAAGAAACCGAATGGAAGGATGGAAAAGAAAAGGAAACAGGAAAAGATAACATTATAAACGACACGAAACCATTGTGGACGCGCAAACCGGCTGATTTGAAACCGGAAGATTATGACAAGTTTTACCACGATCTTTATCCCGTTCTCGAGGATCCTTTATTCAATATACACCTGAATGTTGACTATCCGTTTAATCTGACAGGAGTATTGTATTTCCCCCGAATAAAAAACAATTTTGAGATTCAGAAGAACAAAATTCAGCTTTATTCTAACCAGGTGTTTGTTACGGACTCCGTTGAAGGCATCGTTCCTGAATTCCTAACGCTGCTTCACGGGGTTCTCGATTCGCCCGATATTCCCCTTAATGTTTCCAGAAGTTACCTGCAGAGCGACTCCAACGTTAAGAAGATTTCTTCGCATATAACCAAAAAAGTATCCGATCGTTTGGAGGAAATCTTTAAATCCGATCGTCAGCAATACGAAAAGAAATGGGACGACCTTAAGCTTTTCATCGTTTACGGTATGATTACTGAGGAGAAATTCTATGAAAGGGCTGTGAAATTTGCACTCCTGAAGAATACGGACGGAAAGTACTTTACTTTTGATGAATACAAGAGCCTGATAGCAGAAAACCAAACCGACAAGAACAAAACCCTGGTGTATCTTTACACCACCAATCCTGAAGAGCAATTCGGCTACATCGAAGCAGCCAAAAACAAAGGTTATGATGTTTTGTCGCTCGATGGGCAGCTGGATCCTCATTTTATTAACCAAATGGAGCAAAAACTTGAAGGCTCCCGTTTTATAAGGGTTGATTCGGAAGTTATCGACAAACTGATTGAAAAAGATGAAGTTAAGGAAAGTAAACTGGACGAAAAAGAAAAGAAAGATCTGAGTGCTATTTTTGACAGTCAGCTTAAAACCCGCAAAGGTTTTATGGTTCAGTTTGAAGCCCTTTCCGAGAGCGATCAACCTGTAATGATCACTCAGTCGGAATACATGCGCAGAATGAAGGATATGTCGGCCATGAGCGGTGGAGGCAACATGTTTGGCGGGTTCCCCGACAGTTATAACATGGTGGTAAACACGAACCATCCATTGATATCGAAAATGGTAGAAGAAAAGAATAAAAAACTTGCGGAAAAACTTCAGACGATCGAGGAAAGCATATCCCCCTTGAACACTGAAAAGGAGCAGCTTCAAAAAGACCAGAAGGCGAAGAAAGAAGAGGAAATTCCACAGGCCGAAAAGGATAAACTCGACGAAGTTCAGAAGAAGATTGAAGGGCTGGAATCGGAGAAGAGAGTAATTCTGGAAGATTTCGGCAGTAAGAGTAAGACACTGAAGCAACTTATTGATTTGGCACTGCTTTCAAACAATATGCTGAAAGGGGAGGAGTTGGCTAAATTTGTTAAGAGGAGCGTGGAACTAATTAAATAGATAATATACTCATTTTTGAAAAAGAGGGCGAAATGATTCGTCCTCTTTTTTTTTGAACTTGTTTATGCAACAGGCGGAATTTGAAAGGTAATAGAATCCACAGAGGAGCTGTTTTGGATTCCAATCTTAAATCAAGGTTAATTCCTATTTTGATAAAACTACTAGATTTACAGGTAGATAGGTTTATGGTTTTATTTATGCCATACAATTTGCTAAACAAATGGTAATTGTAGTGTAAGACTGCTTTAAGGTTTGCGAAATACCTTTGACCCGAAAAAAGGTAAATAAACAAATCAAATCTTAAATCTTATGAAAAGAAGTCTACTTGCACTAGCAGTTTTAGTTTTTTTGAGCATGGGGAATAGCATGGTTGCTCAGGAAATGCTAAGCTTGAAAATTATTGAAACCCAGAAAGATGGAGAAGTCTCCATATCCTTTGATGATGGCGAATTTGAGAATGACCTTGTTGATAAAATGGATGACGATGATCTTGACATGGGCTGGGAAGGTGAAGACCTTAATATTATGACCACATTTACGCGCTTTCAAAACGTTACCATTCCCCAGGGAGCAATTATTGACTCCGCATTTTTAAATATCTATGCTCATGAAGATGAGGCTGATGAAGCTAAAGTCAATATTTATGCAGAAGCTAGCGATAATTCAGCTATTTTTACTGAAGCTGAGCTTATCACTTCAAGGACATGGACTACTGCTAAAATTGACTGGGACATTACTGCTCCTTGGACCATGTGGAAACCTTACCGTTCCCCGGATGTTAAATCATTAGTTCAGGAAGTTATAAACAGAGAAGGTTGGGCATCAGGAAATTCTTTAACCTTATTTTTTAAAGGTGAAGATCAGGGAGCCAGCCTGTTGGATAACGCAAGGGATTTCGAATCGTATGAAAACATTGAAGATCCTGAAGATGGCGGAGATGGACTGCATCATCCTGAAAGAGTTCCTACACTTACCATTTATTTCCATTTGCCTAATGCTGTAACAATAACCATTATCGAAACACAAAAAGATGGTGATGTTTCAATTTCATTTGATGATGGAGAATTTGAGAATGACGCTGTCGATAAAATGGACGACGACGATTTGGACATGGGTTGGGAAGGTGAGGATTTGAATATTATGACCACTTTCACACGTTTTCAGAAAGTTGCTGTTCCCCAGGGAGCAAAAATTGACTCGGCTTTCCTTCATATTTATGCTCACGAAGATGAGGCAGATGAGGCAAGAGTTAACATCTTTGCTGAGGCAGCAGATAATTCAGCTATTTTCACAGAAGCAGAGCTTATTACTTCAAGGACATGGACTACTGCTAAAATTGACTGGGACATTACTGCCCCTTGGACCATGTGGAAACCTTACCGTTCGCCTGATCTTAAATCATTAGTTCAGGAGGTTATAAACAGAGAAGGTTGGGTATCAGGAAATTCTTTAACCTTGTTTTTCCAGGGAGAAGATCAGGGAGCCAGTCTTCTTGATAATGCAAGGGATTTTGAATCGTATGAGAATATTGAAGATCCTGAAGATGGCGGAGACGGACTGCATCATCCTGAAAGAGTTCCGACTTTAAAAATATACTATAGCCTTTCAACTTCTGTTAGCCAGGCCAAAAATGCACATTCATTTACGATTTACC
>JFJP01024020.1_pt1 | contig 36820 bp, 40 predicted proteins | sample 431651 | NCBI WGS metagenome assembly JFJP01 (sample SAMN02602958, study PRJNA72255) | Microbial mat metagenome, whole genome shotgun sequencing project. | biome: fresh water; feature: sink hole; material: water; isolation source: purple microbial (photo- and chemosynthetic) mats found in... | reverse complement strand
TGAGTACACTTTTCTCACGAAACATTTTGAAGATATGCTTGGATATAGTATAGAGGAGAGTCTGGGGAGGAGTCCATTTTCTTTTATGCCAAAAGATGAAGAGATACGCGTTGGTGAGTACTTTAGAAAAGAAGTAGCTAACAGCGGAATCACCTTTAGAGGGCTTGTCCATAAGTCACTTACTAAAGATGGAAGAATAGTTTGGCAAAAAGTAAATGGTCTCCCTATGTTTGATAAAGATGGGGTTGTCATCGGTTATAGAGGGGCTGCTCTTGATATAACGGCAGAGAAAAAAGCACAAGAGGATTTAGAGGCTGCAAAAGAGAAAGCAGAAGCTGCAAGCAGGGCAAAAACAGAGTTTTTAGCCAATATGTCTCATGAGATTCGTACCCCTATGAATGCTATAATCGGACTTGGTGGAATCTTGGAAGAGATGGTCAAAGAGCCAAAACAGAGGGATATTTTATACAAAATAAACAGCTCTTCAAAAATGCTTCTGGGTGCTATCAATGATATCCTAGACTACTCAAAAATAGAAGCTGGAAAACTGGAGCTTGAGCACAGTCGATTTCGCTTAGAGGATGTACTTTCACAGCTAAAGGTAATGTTCGAAGAGAAAGCTTCTCAAAAAGGTCTTGAGCTCTACTTCTATACCAAAACAAATAGTATCGGTCTGCTTCTTGGGGATGAGCTTAGGCTTACTCAGGTGCTTACAAATCTTCTCTCAAATGCTATAAAATTTACCTACTCAGGAAATATCACCCTAACCATAGAGCTTTTAGAGCAACACAGTCATGAGAGAGTCTCTATAGGTTTTAGTGTTAAAGATAGCGGGATAGGGATAGATGAGCAGGAGTTAAAAAAACTATTTCAGCCATTTTCTCAAGCCGATAGCTCCACTACTAGAAAGTATGGTGGCACAGGACTAGGACTTGTTATATCCAAAAATATCATAAACGCCATGGGCTCACACATAGAAGTAGAGAGTGAAAAAGGGGTAGGTACGAAGTTCTTTTTTGCCCTAGAGTTTGAGCTTGCAGCTTGCGAAATTCTTGTAGATATATATACACAGATGCAGCAAAAAGCACTTATAGTAGATGATCAAGAGATATCAAGAGAGGTGCTTAAAAGCATGCTTGAACGCTTTGGATACTCTTTTGATGAAGCAAGTAATGGAATCGATGCGATAGAGCTCATAAAAGAAGCGGATAGAAGAGATGCTTCTTATGATATTTTACTCATCGACTGGAACATGCCACATCTCAATGGCGTAGATACACTCAAAAAACTTCAAAATATGTATAAAAAAGGGGAGATAAAATCAAAAGTACCCTCTATTTTTATGATAAGTGGATACAGTAAAGCAGATATTGATTTGGAGCAGGTTGAGATTGATACTTTTATCTCAAAACCTATCACAACTTCAACCCTTTTTGATGCTATCGCACATACAAAAAGAGGCATAAAGAGGAGTGAAATATATCATACGCAAAAAGCAAACACTCCAGACCTAGGGGCTCTTCATGTACTCGTGGTAGAGGACAATGAGGTAAATCAAGAGGTTATATCACTTTTGCTTCAAAGAGTAGGTATTGGATATGAGATAGCAAATAATGGAGAAGAGGGGTACCATAAGTTCATAGAGAATCAAGATAGATATGATCTTATATTGATGGATCTTCAGATGCCTGTCATGAGCGGATATTAAGCTACGAAGAAGATAAGAGAGCACAATACAAAAATACCCATAGTAGCCCTTACCGCGGCTGTTATGACGCAAGACAGAGAAAAAGTGCTTCAAGCTGGCATGAATCAGCATGTAGCAAAACCGATAAATAGAGATGAGCTCTATAGAGTAATTTCGCAAATTTGCAGTGTCAAGCTAGAGTATGCCCAAATAAAAAAAGCCTCTAAAGAGCTGCTTGATAGAGAGTATCTAGGGCAGATGTTTGATTCACAAGAGCGTATAGACTCATTACTTTTGAAATTGAAAAACCAACTGACGCAAGGGGAGTTTAAAGACATCGTTGACAAAATAGAAACAGACACATCAGATGCCCATAATCAGGTACATACTCTCAAAGGTGTAAGTGGAAACTTGGGAGCATTTGAGCTTTGTGAGATACTCACTTTGATAGATGCAAAATATAAGAGACAAGAGAAGATAGACGACACAGATATCGAAAAACTAAGGAAGGCAAAAACAAATCTACTCAAAGAGTTAGCCTCCCTAGAGGTTAAAAATACCCAAAATCATGAGTACATAAAGCTGAGTAATCAAGAGTTAAAAAATCTTTTTCAAGAAGTGAGAGGGCTTTTGCAAGAGGGTGAGCTCATAGAAGATGCCATGATACAGAGACTACACCAAAACCTAGCTACTTTTATCTCAGAAGAGGAGCTTGGACGATGGAGGGAGCTGGTGGAGGACTTTGAGTTTGATGATGCCCTCGAGGTGATGAAAAAATGGGATATTTAACATGAGAGTAGAAAAAAGCATATTACTGTTAACACTACAAGGAGTGCTCATGGCAACAGAAGAACCAAAATATACTCTTATTCAAAAATACGAGGCATTTGAGATTAGAGAATACGCTCCCTATCTGGTAGCACAGACAAATGTGACAGGTGAATTTGATGAGATGGGTGGCAAAGCATTTAGAATTCTTTTCAAATATATCTCAGGTGATAATCAGCAAAAGGACAAAATATACCGATGACAGCCCCCGTCATACAAGAGACAGATAAAGAAGACTCTAAAAGTACCACTTTTAGTTTCGTGATGCCTCAAAACTTCACACTAGAAACTCTTCCTCTGCCCCTAGATGAGCGTATCACTTTTAAAGAGATACCGGCAAAAAGTGTAGCCGTGCGAGAATACTCATCAAAGATGCAAATATCAAGACTATCGGTAAACCAAGCTTTGCACGGTATAACTCTCCATTCACATTATGGTTCTTGCGTAGAAATGAGATTATGATTGAAGTGCAAAGATAGATACAGTTTTATAGAGTCTTCTTTTTTTGTCTTCTGAAAATTGTTGGTTCTTCTAGTGTTGCTTATTGTTTTTCCTGTAGCATCACGAGTGGAAAAAAGCAATTTGGCCATTGACTAATATTTTTATGATACAGAATTTATTACACTCCTGCGGCTCTTGTTAAATTAATTTCTAAATTAAACCCAATAGCTTTTGCATACTCAATAAGCGTTGAAATATTGGGAATGTGCTTCGTATTCAGGCTCTCTAATCTAGAGATATTGTTTTTTAGTGAGGAGCATTTTGGCTACATCATCTTGAGATAAGTGTGCAGCTAATCTTGCTGTAACCATTTGATTTTTAAGTTCATTATACTCATTGTGAACTTCTTCTCTTTGAAGAGCTTTTTCTTTGAATGCTTGAAAGGTTTGTCTATTTGTCATTGTCAATTGTCAATACTTCCTTTAAGCGCCAATATGCTTAGATATTATAAAGTGAATAAATAGAGTGAAAGTATGTTCCAAGGTATGTCCCTGTGAATTCTTAAACCATTTATTGTTTTTGAAATAGTGTTTGAAGTGACTGTTTTACGATGTTTGTTTAAGTGGTGTCAGAGGGGGGACTCGAACCCCCGACCCCCGGCTTATGAGACCAGTGCTCTAACCAGCTGAGCTACCCTGACACTTGTTTGGAAGGGTGGAATTATATCTACGAGAAGCTTTTATTTTCCTTTTGTCTAGTATTTTTAAGGGGCAGGGATATCGATTAGGCACAATTATTTACCCTTTATTAAATAAATCTTTGGTAAAGTTCCAGTTAATAATTATTGAAGGATACTTTATGAATTTTCAACCGCTGGGTAAAAGAGTTTTAGTTAAAAGAGTAGAAGAAGCAAACACTACATCATCTGGTATCATTATCCCTGATAATGCCAAAGAGAAGCCATCACGTGGCGAAGTGGTAGCGGTAAGTAAAGAAGTTTCAGAGTTGGCGTGTACAAATCAAGTTTTATTTAAAAAGTATGCAGGGCATGAAGTACTTATTGGAACTGAGAAATACATCGTTTTGGAACTTGATGATATTTTTGGAATCATAGGCTAGACAAACTAAGTTAGTTTTTTCACTTCAGTGCAGGTAAGAAAATGTGTCATCATGAAAGATGGCACATGACAAAGAGTTCTTTTTACTCTAATAAAATAATAATAAGGAATTTATACAATGGCAAAAGAGATAATTTTTTCAGACAGTGCTAGAAATGCACTCGCTCGCGGTGTTGCACAACTTACAGACGCAGTGAAGGTAACGATGGGACCACGCGGTCGTAATGTTTTAATCCAAAAAAGCTACGGCGCACCTATTATCACCAAAGACGGTGTAACGGTTGCTCGTGAAATAGAACTTAAAGACAAACTTGAAGATATGGGCGCACAACTTGTAAAACAAGTCGCTTCCAATACTGCTGATGAAGCAGGAGACGGGACAACGACTGCTACGGTTTTGGCAAATGCTATTTTTTCTGAAGGGCTACGAAACATTACGGCGGGTGCAAACCCTGTTGAAGTAAAACGCGGTATGGACAAGGCGTGCGAGGCTATTTTAGTACACCTAAAAGCGGCAAGTAAAACTGTAAGCGGCAAACAAGACATCGCGCAAATAGCGACTATTTCTGCAAATTCAGATACTGCCATTGGTGACATGATTGCAGAAGCTATGGAAAAAGTGGGACTTGACGGTGTTATAACTGTAGAAGAGGCAAAGGGTATTTCAGATGAGCTTGAAGTTGTTGAGGGGATGCAGTTTGACCGTGGATATTTAAGCCCGTATTTCATCACAAATGCTGAGAAAATGATTGCTGAGATTGAAAATCCTTGGATTCTTTTATGTGACAGCAAAATTACCTCCCTCAAAGACTTGCTTCCAGTTTTAGAGCAGGTTCAAAAAACGTCTCGTCCGCTTCTTATTATCGCTGAAGATGTCGAGGGCGAAGCTCTTTCGACTTTGGTTGTCAACAAACTTCGCGGTGTCTTAAATATTTCTGCCGTAAAAGCTCCAGGGTTTGGCGACAGAAGAAAAGCTATGCTTCAAGATATCGCAGTTCTCACCGCAGGGACGGTTATATCTGAAGTGACGGGTCACACCCTCGAGGGCGCAACGCTTGCATCTCTCGGACAAGCTTCTCGCATCATCATCGATAAAGACAATACCGTCATAGTAAACGGTGCAGGTGAAGAGTCGGCGGTTAAGGCTAGAATTTCTGAAATCAAAGTTCAAATCGAAGCAACAAGTTCTGAATACGACAAAGAAAAACTTCAAGAACGTTTGGCAAAACTCTCAGGCGGTGTCGCGGTTATCAAAGTCGGTGCTGCAACTGAAACTGAAATGAAAGAGAAAAAAGACCGCGTGGACGATGCACTCTCTGCTACAAAAGCTGCGGTTGAAGAGGGGATTATTATCGGTGGCGGCGCTGCCCTTGTGCGTGCGGCTGCAAAAGTAAAACTAGATTTAAGCGGTGATCAAAAAATCGGTTGTGAAATTATTCTTCGTGCCGTAAAAGCTCCAATGAAGCAAATCGCTCAAAATGCTGGCTATGACACGGGTGTCGTTGTAAATGCTGTTGAGAGTGCCACAAATGAAAACATCGGGTTCAACGCTGCAACGGGTGAATATGTTGATATGTTTGAAGCGGGCATCATTGACCCGCTAAAAGTAGCTCGTGTGGCACTTATTAACGCTACGTCAGTTTCTAGCATGCTTTTAACTACGGAAGCCGCGATTTTTGAACTTCCTGAAGCAAATCCAGCTTCTTCAAACATGAACAATGCAATGCAAGGCATGCCAGGGATGATGTAAGTACATCTTATGTTATGCACTCAAACGAACAAGTCTGTTTGAGTGGCTGCTGCACAATGTCCCTGCAACCCCCTAAAGCTACGAAAAACTTTATTTTTCGAGAATTTCGTAGTAATTTACGAACTTTTTATAAAAGTTCGTAAGGTCACATATTAATTACTTGATAATTTTTATGCAGTCTTCACCTTTGGGGACTAAGCATAAAAAGCTGTAAGGCTCATCTCCTAGAGTTTCATAACAGTGCGCTTCTCCTGCGGGAATTAGTAAAATATCTCCCGCTTCTGCTTCAAATGTTTCCTCACCGATTTTTACTAAAGCACGACCGCTGAGAACATATTGTTCATGTTCTATGATATTTGTATGCAAAGGCATATGTCCTCCCGCTTCAATGGTGAAATTTCGCATCGCAAAATTTGGTGATTCATCGGGAGAGAGAAGCATTTTCATACTTACTCCTTTTCCGGCTTTTTGCGGCATGGCTTCGAGAGCATCTATTTTTTTATGTAAGTACATGGTTGACCCTTAAAAATAAAATTTTGCAAGAATAGCATAAAAGTGTAAAGTTCAAAACAAATAATACCACGAGATTTATGTGGTATTTTCGAATTTACTACACTATGTGCGAAAAAAACTTTTCATGCGTATTTAAAACTTATCGCGCTTCCTTGATTGCATCGAGTGCCGCTTCATAATTTGGCTCATCGGTAACTTCTGGGACTATCTCTTTATACACTACCGTACCGCTTCTGTCGATGACAAAAACAGCTCTTGCACTGAGACCTTTTAGTTTGCTCTCATCCATCAAAACACCATACGCTTTACTAACTTCTTTGTCTATATAATCAGAGGCTACAGTTAAGTTCTCGATGCCCTCGGTACTGCAAAAGCGATCAGCCGCAAAGGGTAAATCCATAGACACAACCGTTGTTTCACAGATATCTAAGTTGTTCACATCGACGTTAAATCTTCTTGTCTCCGCTGCACATGTGTCCGTGTCTAGCGATGGTACGGTTAGGATAAGTTGAATCTTATTTTTCGCGCCGCCTATCTCGACATCACTTAAATCTGTTCCTATAGCGATGACACAAGGAGCTTTGTCTCCAACCTTTAATTCATGACCAGCTAGTTGTACAGGTGTACCTTTGAAAGTTGTTTTTTGCATGGTATTTCCTTCAATAATTTTAAATATGTTAGCATTATTTGTATACAATTGCCTTAAAAAAAGACTAGGAATAGAATGCAAAATCCTTTTGAATCTGGGCACATTAAAAATTACGTTTTGCTTTATGTGAGTGTTGTTGTCATCATGGTGCTTTTTTTTATAGCGAGTACACTTTTTTATGAGGCAGCAGAAGTAGAGGAAAAAGTTTTTGATACAAATCTTTCCCAAATCCCACTTGCCAAAAAAGAGATGCAAAACATTCAAGAGGTGAACAGTTCAGGAGTGAGACTCATGGAGAAGTTTTACTAATCTTTATTGGATGTGTGGCTTTAGCCTCACAAAAAATAGGTGAGGCTAAAGCCACACTTCCGAACTACTCTTTTGTGACGATGTAGAGTTGCTCATGATTAAGACGTTTTAAGATGTCCATGACACTTACAAAGTCTTGGAATCTTGACTCTTTATCACTCTTGAGAACCACGATTTGCTCCTTCGTAAGGGTAGAGAGTTTTTGTTCAAGAGTTGCCAAATCAACTTTTTCTTTTTCAAAAAACATCTCCCCTTTGGCATTGACATAAACACTTATCTCTTTTTGGATATCCTCTTTTTTGGCTGTTTTAGCCTGTGGAAGTTCTATGGGGATAATTCCTTGCTTGATGAATGTTGCAGTAGTCAGAACCATAACCAATAAAACAAGCATGATGTCTATAAATGGGATGACGTTTATTTGATCAAACCTTTTTTGTACTTTTTTACATTTTGCCATTGCGTTCTTGCTTCTCTTGGGCTACGTCAAATTTTGTTAAAATTCTCTCCACTTTACGAAGGGTTATTGTGTAAGTGACAATGGCAGGAATAGCGACTACAAGCCCCATAGCCGTAGCTTTAAGTGCAAGTGCAAGTCCTGTCATAATTTTTTTAGCGTCCACTGCGCCTACATCACCCATCGTGTAAAATGTCAGCATAATCCCTACAACTGTTCCCAAAAGTCCTACGTAAGGGGCATTGGCACCAATAGCACTAAGAACACTTATATTATCGGTTAAGTCCATCTCGAGGTTGTCTCTGTGGTCATAGTCCTCGATTTGCACTGTTTTATAAAACATCATTCGTTCAATAAACAGCCACAATGTGGCTATGCTCATGAGGAGTAAAAGTCCCATGACTCCATAGTCAAGAGCTTCTTCTGCATAGACCAATAAATTTTCTGCTTCCATAGTTTTTCCTTAAAATTTTAGTAAAACGGTTGTTCCATAGTTTGGTTTGGATTTAAAACTCAGCTTGATGTTGTGTGCATCACAAAATCTTTTTACCATGGCAAGCCCTATCCCAAAACCCTGCATATTTTCATTGCTTTGGTAATAATTGTCAAAAATTCTCAAGAGTTCAACTTCATCCATTCCGCAACCAAAATCTTGTATGGAGAGTGTAAAATTATCCAATTTGAGGCTTATTATAGTATTGTTTTGTGAATATTTTATGCCATTATGGATGATATTGTCAATGACTTTAGAGAGCCCTATTTTATCATTGAACAGTTGTGTTTTTTCCAAATCAAGTTCAAAAACAACATGCGGGTAAATGGCTTGGAAAAATTTCACTCTTTCAAGGAGTAAAGTATCCAAATCAAAACTCTCTTTCATCTCTTGGCGACTCTGGGTTTTTATCATATAATCAAGCTCATTGTATCTCTGTTGGAGCATCGTACAAGCACTCTCAATGCGTGCAATTCTTTTGAGAGTTTTTTCATCTTGGGTATTGTTTTTGAGCATGTGTGAGTTTGTCATGATAGTTGTTATGGGGAGATTAAGCTCATGTAACGTCTCTTTGGAGAGATTTTGCAGATTTCTTACATGCTCTTGCAATGGGTCAATCGCTAATTTTGAGATAAAAACTCCCGAAAGAGTTATAAAACACACCATGACAACCCCCAGTAGCAGGAGATTTTGTGTTTGTATAACTACTAAAAAGTAGTGTAAAATAGTTAGAAATACGAAAACAGTCAAAAAGTAATAAATAAAAATACTCAGGCGCAAATTACGAAACAAGTTTGTAACCTATGCCTCGGATATTTTCTATTTTCATATGAGGAAGTAGTTGTTTTAAGCGGTTTATATAAACTCGAATTGCCCCTTCACTCCCTGACTCTGAAGTGTTCCAAAGAGCATCCACAATGAGCTCTTTTGGGACAGCTTTGTTAATATGTTGCACAAGAAGCAACAGTAAATCGTACTCTTTTTTTGAGAGCTCTAATGGCTCTTTGTTGTAAAAAAAAGTTTTGTGCATTTCATCGTGACATAAAAGATTGATACACTCTTTTTTTTGGGATTTTATCCGTTTCATGAGTGCGTTGACACGAAGTAAAAGTTCCTCTGAGTCAAAAGGTTTTGTGATGTAATCATCAGCACCATTTAAAAAGGCATTTTTTAACATCTCTTTATGTGAGGTGAGAAAAATAGTCGCAGTCAAGTCATCTGCTTCTCGTAACTCCTTTAAAAGTGTGAGCCCATCAATAAGTGGGACATTGATATCAAATAAATACATGTCAAATTTATTATTAAAAGTCATATTGAGCGCTTGTTGCCCATTTGGTGCATGAAAAATTTCATAGCCATTTTCTTCAAGCAAGTCGGTAAGAGTCTCTGCTAAAAGCAGATCATCTTCTAAAAGTAAAATTTTAGTCAACACTCTCAATAGCCCATTTTATGGTCTCTCCTGCGTACATGGGGACGACACCCGCATAATGATTTGGGACGACAAAGGGGCGTTTTTGCAAAGTTACTTCTTTAAATTCTGGGCAAATTCCATAGATATTTTGTGCATTGTCACTCACAAAAGCCTGAAGATTTTCAAGTTTTCCATATTTTTCAAAGACTTCACATAAGAGCTGTAGCGAGATGGGCGCACTAAAAACCCCTGCAGCACACCCACATGACTCTTTTTTGTGTTGAGGATGCGGTGCAGAATCGGAGCCAAACATGACTTTTGGATGTGCTTCAAGAGCGACAGATAAAAGTGCTTCTAAATCCTCGGGACGCTTGGCAATTGGCTTGCAAAAAAGGTGCGGCTTCATCATGCCGCCTACAACATCATCAAGTGTTAAAATCAAATGATGCACCGTAATAGTTGCATAAAGGTTTTCGTATTTGTCCAACATAGCAACCGCTTCTTTGGTTGTGATATGCTCCATGATGATGGTAAGTTTAGGAAAATTTATAGCAAGTAATTCATAAATGCGCATAAATTCAGCCTCTCTATCCATGACAAAACCATCTGTTTCTCCATGAATGCAAAGTGGAATTTTTAAGTTGCTCATCGCCTCAAGTGTAGGTCTCATCTCCTCTATGTTAAATGAAGAGACGCCTCCCTCTGAGTTTGTAGTAATCCCTGCAGGATAGAGTTTAATAGCTAAGATACTATCAGCTACACTTTCTAAAAAAGCCTTCTCATAGTTTTTATAAAACAGAGTCATGTAGGGTTCAAAATAGTCATTTGGCACCGCTGCCATGATGCGTGCTTTGTAAGCTTTTACATCCTCGAGCGAATTGACAGGCGGGACAAGGTTTGGCATAATAAGTGCACCGCTATAACTGTAGGCGGAGAGAGGGGCGATATTTTCAAGCATCACTCCATCTCGAAGATGGAGGTGCATGTCTAGGGGCATCAAAAGAGTGTGCGTTTTCATAGTTTCTTCCTAAAAATGTATTCTGTATTTTAGGTAAAAATTATATCAAAATTAGATTGAAACGCTTATGGCATGTATTTAATACATTGCCATAAAGATTAGTGCCTTGTTGTCATCTTGTTTGCATTGATAGCTTTAAGAAGATTCGTGATACTTGCAATTTTTTTGTCTTCTTCTGCCAAAGCGTCGACTGCATGAAGGTTAAAGATATCGAGTTTTTTCTCAAGATAGTTGGTGGCTAAATTGCCATCTATAAAATCTTGGTCTCTTACGATTTCTCTGTGAAGAGGGATATTTGTCGGGAATCCTTCGAGATAAAATTCATCCAAAGCACGCTTTGCTTTTTTCACGGCACCTTCCCAGTCTAGTGCCCAAACAATGAGTTTGCCTATCATAGAATCGTAATTTGAAGGAACAGTATATCCCGCATATGCTGCTGAATCGAGTCTCACTCCTGGACCACCTGGTGACATGTATTTTGTGATTTTTCCAACTGAGGGCATAAAATTTTTCTGAGGATCTTCAGCGTTGATTCTAAACTCAATTGCATATCCACGAAACTTTATATCTTCTTGTAAAAACTGAAGTTTGTCACCCTCAGCAATCTCTATCATTCTTTGAATAATGTCTATTCCAGAGATTATTTCTGTGACGGGATGTTCAACTTGAACCCTTGTATTCATCTCTATAAAATAAAAATTATCCTCTGCATCGACCAAAAATTCCACTGTTCCAACACTTTCATATCCGAGTTTAAACATGGCTTTTGTTGAGACTCTGTAGAGCTCTTTTCGTACTTCACTACTGAGTCTTGGCGATGGCGCAATTTCGATGACTTTTTGGTGTCTTCGTTGGATAGAGCAATCTCTATCGCCCAAATGAAGAACATTTCCATATTTATCGGCGATGACTTGAACCTCAATATGGCGCGGATTTTCGACATATTTTTCTATAAAAACATCCCCTTTGCCAAAATATTTTTTCGCTTCATTTGTCGCAGAATCGAACATTTCATCAAAAAGATTGGCACTTCTGACGATTCTCATGCCTCGACCGCCACCGCCGAAAGCTGCTTTGATAATAACTGGAAAACCAATTTGTGTAGCAATTTTATTGCCCTCTTTTTTATCTTTAATCGGCTCGTCCGTTCCCTCTAACACTGGAACGCCAATCGCTCTCATAGCCACTTTAGACGCCATTTTGTCACCAAAAAGAGCGATATGCTCAGGTTTTGGACCTATAAAAATCAAGCCATTATCGCCACATGCCTTTGCAAACTCGGCATTTTCGGATAAAAATCCGTATCCAGGGTGGATGGCATCACAATTTGCTTTAAGCGCCAGTGCGATAATACGGTCATAATCAAGATAAGCAGCAAGTGCATCGCCCATCATAGGATAGCATTCATCTGCTTTTCTCACCCAGATCCCCTCAATATCTACCTCAGAAAAGATGGCAACACTTTGCATCTCTAACTCTTTACAAGCTCTAATAATTCTTAGAGCAATTTCACCTCTGTTGGCAACAAGTACTTTTGTGATTTTTTTCATGTTACATCCTTTATTTTGGTAGAATTATACAGTTTTATGAAAACTAATTCTTCACTTTTTTTGCTAATTAAATTATCTGATATTGCTTAATTTATATCATATTTTTGCTAAAATACAGTTATGAAAAAGGAAACACGTCAAAAACGGGTGCAAATTGCCAATGATATCATGTACTATATCTACACGCATATAGACATAAATATAGATACTGATGAGCTAAGTCATGACTTAAATGTCAGTAAATTTCACATGCACAGAATTTTTAAAGAAGTGTTTGACAAAAATATTTATGAAAGTGTAAAATCTATTAGGCTTCAAAAAGCTTCCAATTTGTTACTGACGAATAAATATTCAACTATTACGGATATAGCAAATATGTGTGGTTACAGTTCTCATACATCTTTTATCCGTGTATTTAAAGAGCGTTTTGGGATGACACCTAAGGCATGGAAAAATGGAGGGTATAAAGAGTTTTCTCACCATATTTTAGAACAATCACCCATAGCTATGCTCTCAACGGCTCATTTTGAAAACATTGAACCAAGTATTGTAAAAATGCCTGAATTTAAAAGCTATTACATCAGACATCGTGGGTACAATGCACAGATTAAGCAGACTTGGCAAAAACTCCAAACATGGATTTTTAACAATAATTTGACAAATTTTCAACTGATAGCTCTTTTTCACGATAATCCAACTGTCACTTCCCTGAATGAGTGTGAATATGTGGCATGTGTGGTTACTGATGAAAAAGAGCTTGTCAAAAGTGATCGACTTCCAAAATTTATAATCTCAAAAGGTGTCTATGCCAAATTTGATTTGAGCGGAAAATATGGAGATTTACTGAAATTTATACACTGGGTGTATCATGAATGGCTTCCAAAAAGCCAGTATGAAACTACGACAAAACCCTCGTACGCAGTGTATAAAAAAAATAATTACCTCCGTGATGATAACGAATTTGAGATAAGTTTTTATATGTCTATAAAGTTTTAAAAAATTAAATTTTACTTTTAGCTTCTTCTATAAGAGCGTTGATGGAGTCTTCATATACTTTTACCAACTCTTTGTCAATGGACTCAAAACGGGTGACTAAAACGGGAGTTGTATTGCTCGCACGAACGAGTCCCCACCCTTTTTCAAACTCTATGCGTAGTCCATCGACTTCAATTATCTTTCGCACTTGCGGGAAATTGGCGGGTGGATTTTTGAGAAGTTCTCTCATTTTGTCAATAATTTGAAACTTTTGTGACTCCGTTGTTTCTACTTTAATCTCCTCTGTAGAGAAAACTTGCGGTAGTTTGGCAAGCTCAGCATCAAGGTTAATGCCGTCATTTATCAACTCCAGCATCCGAAGTGTTGCATAAATCGCATCGTCATACCCAAAATAGCGATTTTTGAAAAAGATATGCCCGCTTACTTCGCAGGCTAAATCGGCTTTTGTCTCTTGCATTTTTACTTTTATATTGGAGTGACCTGTTTTATGCATGATGGCGTTTGCGCCGCGTTTTGCGAGCTCATCGTACATCACTTGTGAGCATTTTACCTCTCCGATGACAGTTGGCTTGTCCATCTTCATAGAGAACAAAAGTGCCATCATGTCCCCTTTAATATTGTTTTTATGTGTCAAAACTGCGATACGATCCCCATCCCCGTCATACGCAAAACCGATATCACCCTCTGCATGGAGGACTTTTTTTAAATCTTCCAGATTGTGTGCATCAGAGGGGTCTGGATGGTGGTTTGGAAAAGTTCCATCTGGGTTGACATAGAGACCTTTTGTGTTAAGTTGCAGGTTGCGAAAAATATCTTCTGTGACAACCCCAGCAACGCCGTTTCCACAATCATAAATAATTTTTGTTGTCATCCCTTTTAAGTTTTGAAACTCTTCAACTAGAAAGTCAATATACCGCTCTGCAGCGTTGATTTTAGTAACTTCTCGTGTTGTAGCTTCTGGGATGAAGTCCATCGCCTCACACTCACGCCCTAAAGTGTAGATATCTTCACTGAAAAAAGGTGCTTTATCTACAGTGATTTTGAAGCCGTTGTACTCGCTTGGGTTATGTGAGCCTGTTATCATCACAGAGGCTGCAGGGACAATACCATTCCATTTTTGGTAGTTTGCAAAGTAGTTTACTGGAGTAGGAACAAGCCCCATATCTAGGACTTTTTTGCCACCAGCACTGAGCCCAGTCACTAAATATTCAAAAAGAATGGGTGAGTGAGCTCGCGCGTCATAGCCGATAGCAACGAACTCTCCAACTATTTTTGAAGCCAACACATACCCGATGCGTGTGACACTTTGTTTATTTAACTCTTTTTCGTAAATGCCACGAATGTCATATTCTCTATAAATGCTCATTGAGTTTTTCCTAAATTAATATAATAAATTTTAGTACCAATAGTAACATTTTACGATATAAATTTTACTTCAAGGTTACATGTTTTTACAAACATATTGGTATAATAAAAATATTATAATAAAGGTTGTTTTATGAAATTTTTTCTGCTTTTCCTTACGTTTACTTTGACGCTGTTTGCAGCCCATATCGATGATTTTGCCCTTAACATGGGGTATGAGAGAGAGTTTGACAAGGCTTTGGCTCAAGCCAAAAAAGAGAATAAAATGGTCATGTTAGTTTTAGTGGGTGATTACTGCCCTTGGTGTAGAAAGTTTGAGAGAAAAACTCTCCAAAATGCAACGACTGCCATCATGATACAAAAGAATTTTATCCCCGTTATCGTCGATAAAAATTTAGATAAAGATAAATATCCTGAGAAATATTTTACCTCTGTAGTCCCTACTGTGCGCTTTATTGAGCCTAAAAAGGATGTTGAAATATTAGAATCCTCAGGGTATAAAAAAGTAAAAGAGTATGAAGAGATTTTAAACAAAGTATTGTTGCAACACAAAGGGGGCAAATCATGAGAAAGTTTTTTCTTATCTTATCTCTTTGTAGTTTGTTGTTTGGGGAGTCTATTTTTACCCTTGAAAATACAGACAATCTCAAAGTGTATCTTGCCAATGAGACCGATTTCATGACGCAAGAGCAGTTGGTTTTTATCAAAAAAACAGCTGAGGAGAAACTAAAAGCCGCAGGGATACAACTTAACAAAACTGATGCAAGCACATTCATGGTAAAAATTGAAGCGATGGAAATCGAAGAATCTTTTGCGCTCATCATTCATGTCGGCATTGGAGAAGAGGTTATTACTAAACGAAAAGGGGATGTAAGAACATTTGCTTGGACATATTATGAGACTGATTTTATAGATACCAATAAGCCTTATGAGGATGCGTTAGAGTCGATAAACTATCTCATCAATAGTTTTGTTGAATCATACCACGAAGATATGGAACAATAAAGAGATGCCAATGAATGAGATAAAAACTACCTACTTACATGAATATGAAAAACCTCAATTTGCGATAAAAAATCTCCATTTGTTTTTTGATTTATATGAGCAAGAGACGATAGTTACCAATGTTATGTCTCTTGTTAAATTGGATGAGAGTGTAAAAGATTTAGCGCTTGATGCTGTTGATTTGGAGCTTTTAGAGCTGGAGTTGGAGGGTGTGCCACTAGAGAGTAACTCTTACGAGATAGCTCATGGTAAGCTTACAGTCTTTGACGTTCCAAGTGAATTTACACTTAAAATCAAAAATAAAATATTCCCTGCAGCCAATACAGAGCTCGAAGGATTGTACAAATCTGGAACAATTTTCTGCACCCAAAACGAACCAGAAGGCTTTAGACGCATCACTCCCTATCTCGATAGACCCGATGTCATGAGTGTTTTTACTACGACTATTACAGCGCAAAAAGAGAAGTATCCTCTGCTTTTGAGTAATGGAAATAAGGTGCAGTGTCATGAAAGTTTTGATGGCAGACATGGGGTAACTTGGTTTGACCCGCATCCAAAACCATCTTATCTTTTTGCTCTTGTTGCGGGAGATTTAGGCTGTGTGAATGATACATTTATAACTGCTAGCGGTGCACACATTGCGCTCAATATTTACTGCGATTTGGGGAATGAGTCAAAGTGTTTTCACGCGATGAAGTCCTTGAAGGAGGCTATGGTTTGGGATGAGCAAAAATACGGTAGAGAGTATGATTTGGAAGTCTATAATATCGTAGCGGTTGATAGTTTTAATATGGGGGCCATGGAAAATAAGGGGCTCAATGTTTTTAACTCCACGTATGTTTTAGCTGACAAAGAGACGGCGACGGATGCCAATTTTATGGGCATTCAAAGTGTTATAGCCCATGAGTATTTTCACAACTGGACGGGAAACCGCATCACCTGCCGTGACTGGTTTCAACTCACGCTCAAAGAGGGATTGACCGTTTTTCGCGACCAATGTTTTTCAGCCGACTTAAATTCTCAAGAAGTTGTCCGCATTGAGGGGGTAAAATCTCTCAGAGAGCGACAGTTTGTAGAAGATGCTTCACCCACCGCGCACCCGATTCAGCCCTACTCATACATGGCAATCAACAACTTTTACACGGCGACAGTGTATGAAAAAGGGGCAGAAGTTATCAGAATGATACATACTCTTTTAGGTGAGCAAAAGTATAGAAAAGCCACTGATCTTTACTTTGAAACCTTTGATGGGCAAGCGGTAAGAACCGATGATTTTTTATGGGCGATGAGCAGTGCAGGCGAGATAGATTTGAGTGCATTTGAGCTTTGGTACCACCAATCTGGCACGCCGACTTTAAAAGTACAAGAGCATTATGAAAAGGGTCTGTTTGCCTTAACATTGACACAAATCGTCCCCTTAGCAGTAGATGGCTCTGCGCAAAAACCCTATTTTTTCCCCTTAAAAATGGCACTTTTGAATGAAAAAGGGGAAGAGATAGTTGCCAAAACTTTGCTACTTTCAAAAGAGCAGGAGACTTTTGTGTTTGAAGGTTTGGATTCTAAACCTGTTTTGTCAATAAATCGTGATTTTAGCGCTCCTATTATTGTAGAACAAGAAAAAAATAATTACCCATTTTTGATGAAATATGATACGAATAGTTTTGTGCGTTATGAGTCTGCACAGTCATTTGCAGTCCTTGCTTTAGAGTCTCTTATAAGAGGCGAGGGGATAAAAAAAGAGTTTACTGAGGCATATGGATATGTTTTAGGGCTTGATATCGACCTTGCATATAAGGCGCTTTTACTTGAACTTCCAAGTGTCTCAACACTTATGCAACGAGAAGAAATTGTAGATTTTGAGCCAATTTATGCGGCAAAAGAGAAACTTTCGTACCATTTGGCAACAGCATTTAAAGAGCAACTTTTAGGGATTTATAACACTTATCATATGCCAAAAAATGATAGCATTGAGAGAGAGTTTATAGGCAAAAGAGCGATAAAAAATCGCTGCCTAAAACTTCTCTCTATCTTAGGAACCCAAGAGATACTCTTGATGGCAAAAAAACAGTATGAAGAGTCTTTAACGATGACTGATAGGGTCGCTGCTTTGGATATTTTAGAAAATTCACATGAGGAATTTGCCGAAGTTGCATTAAAAGACTTTTATGACAAATATAAAACTGATACTTTAGTTATGAATAAATATTTCTCTATTTTAGCAGCTTCTGAGCGAGAAGGAACTTTAAATCGAGTGATAGCTTTGCAAAATGATCCGCTCTATGATGAAAAAATTCCAAATTTGGTCCGTTCGCTTATTGGCGTTTTTGCTAGAAACTCGAAACATTTCCATGCAAAAGATGGCAAAGGATACTCGTTTTTAGCAGATAAGATAATCCAAATTGATAAAATCAATCCACAAATAGCTTCAGGACTCACTGCAGCTTTTAAAATTTATAAACGTTTGAATGATTTAAATAAAAAATTGATGAAAAAAGAGCTTGAACGTGTAGAAACTACACACTTGCTTTCAAAAAATGTTTATGAAATTGTAAGTAAAATTTTAAAACATGATTAAGAATCAACTTTAAGATGGTTTTAAAACCCTTAAAATAGGGATTTTTGCAGAATTATTATTATGAAGTATGATAATAATTTTTTTTTAAAATAATACTTTAGAAATAAAATATGATAAGATAGTGATACGATTTTTCATAATTTAAAAAATAGGAAGTTTATATGGCAAGATTAGTAATTCTTGGTGCGGGTGTGGCGGGTCACACGGCGGCATCATTTGCTACAAAATGGCTCGGTTCAGAGCATGAAGTAGTTGTTGTTACTCCAAACTCAAAGTGGAACTGGATTCCGTCGAATATTTGGGTTGGTGTAGGTGAGATGACAAAAGAGGATGTTACTTTTGATTTGGCTCCAGTATATGAAAAAGCGGGTGCGGTGTATAAACAAGCAAAGGCAGTTTCACTCAATCCTGAAGGGAGTGCAAATTCTGTAAAACCTTTTGTAACTATTGAGTATACAGGACAAGGCAAAGATGGGAAAACAGAAGAGTTAGAGTACGATTATCTTATCAACGCAACAGGTCCAAAACTTAACTTCGCCGCGACTCCAGGTTTAGGTGATGCAAATGGTCTTGGTGAGTTTACTGTCTCTGTTTGTACAGCTGACCACGCTGTTCATGCAGCACATGAGTTGGAAAAATGTATAGAAAAGATGAGAGCGGGAGAGAGACAAACGTTTTTAATCGGAACAGGTCATGGCTTGTGTACATGCCAAGGTGCTGCATTTGAGTACATTTTCAATATAGAACATAAACTCAAAGAGGATGGTGTTCGTGATATGGCGGACATGGTTTGGATTTCTAATGAATCATTTTTAGGTGACTTTGGTATGGGTGGTCTTCACTTTAAGATGGGTGGTTTTATCACCTCTTCTAAAGTATTTGCTGAGTCACTCTACTCTGAGCGTGGAATTGACTGGATTATCGGTGCGCATGTGAGTAAAGTTGAAGCGGGCAAAGTAACGTATGAGACTCTTGATGGCGCAATAGATGAGCAAGAGTTTGATTTTGCTATGCTTATCCCACCATTTGCGGGTGCTGGTATGAAAGCGTATGCAAAAGATGGTTCAGACATTACAGGAACTCTTTTTGCTCCAAATGGGATGATGAAAGTTGATGCAGATTATTCTAAAACTTCGTATGCTGCATGGGAGCCAAAAGACTGGCCAAGAACATTACAAAACCCTACATACAAAAATATTTTTGCTGCAGGTATTGCTTTTGCTCCTCCACATCCAATTTCTAAGCCAATGAGTTCTCCAAATGGAACAGCTATTACTCCGACTCCTCCAAGAACTGGTATGCCATCGGCTATGATGGGTAAAGCGGTAACTGCAAGTATTTGTGACATGATTCACGGAAAATCTGCTGTTCCTACGCATACTTCAAGTATGTCAGAGATGGGTGCAGCTTGTGTTGCTTCGGCAGGAAAAGGACTCTTTAGTGGAACAGCTGCAGCTATGACAGTTTTCCCTATTGTTCCTGATTATAAAAAATATCCAGGAACTGGCCGTGATATCAACGGTACAACTGGTGAAATCGGTCTTGCTGCTCACTGGGTAAAGCATTTGTTACACCATGCATTTATTTATAAAGCAAAACTTAAGCCGGGCTGGACTTTGATTCCAGAATAATTTTTGTCGTTGTCAAGTTTTGCTTGAGAATATGTAATTTTAATACATTTAGGAGAAAATAATGAGCGAAGTCGAACATAAAATACATAAAAACCACTCACACGTAGAGCACGTTGAACCATACACACCGCAGTTTGGAACTATGATACCAAGTGGTTCACAAAAGTTCATGAGAACGTGTGTTCTTTGGCAAATCATTAGATTTATTGCCATCAATATTAAGATGACCATTTTAATTTTAAAAAGTCACCACTAATTTACAATGCGGCATTTTTGCCGTATTGCCTAAAAAATCCACCCAAATTTTATTAAGGTAAATCATGATTAAAGAGATAATCACCTATCCTGCTCCTACGGGCATTGAGTATGCGCCTGATGTACGAATTTTTGATGAGGCACTTTTTACTTTTATTGATGATTTAAAAGAGACACTTGAAGCTCATTCGCTTGATGGTCTTGCAGCTGCACAAGTTGGAAGCTATTACAATGTCGTTGTTGTAAAACATGACGGTGCATTTTTGGAACTTATCAATCCAAGAGTTTTAGGAAAAAAAGGGAAAATTCAAACGAGTGAATCTACAGCTTATTTTGGAAATACACTTGCACAAATGACAAGGTATGAGAGTATCAGTTTAGTATATGAAGACAGAATGGGCGCACAACACTCCTTAAAAGCTGATGGTGCGTTTAGTATTTTGCTTCAGAGAAAAATTGATTATCTTTATGGAGCGACTTTTTTAACAAAACTCAAAGGGAAAGAGAGAGAGCAGTTTGAAGCTGCTTTAAACTCCAATGGCGTGAGTTGTCCCACAAGAGAGAGTAAATTTAGCAGAGATTATTTTATATTCTCTTCAAACTACGTGATGATGGCGATGCTTTTGCTTTTAGGAGTATCTTTTTTTGTAAGCGACGCAGCTCCTTTGTGGAGATACCAACTGTATGCCTCTTTTGTTGTGGTAGGCCTTAACGTCGCGTATGCACTCTATTCATATTATGAAAATAAAAGATACAATATTTGTACAAACTGTTACAACATGAGCATTTTTGGGGTCGTCGTGATGGGCTTCTTTCGAGTAAGCATTATTATGGTGGTTTCATACTTTTTGCTTTATCCATAAAACTTAGGAGTTTGGATGTGTTACTACGTCTACATCGTAGAGTGTAACGATAAAACCCTCTATACTGGGATAGCAACCGATTTGCAAAGGCGGCTTGAGGAGCATAATAGCTCTCAAAAAGGTGCAAAATATACCCGAAACAGACGCCCTGTAAAACTCGTTTATGAAGAAAAATATGAAGACAGAAGTCGTGCTAGCAAACGAGAAGTGAGTATCAAAAAACTTACACGAGAGAAAAAGTTGCTACTGATTCAAGGGTGAGATACCGATATTTTAACGTAAAATAAGTGTTTCAAACTCCTCTTTACTGATAGGCTTTGAGAAATAAAACCCTTGCAAAATATCGCACTTCTCTTCTATCAAAAACTTCTGTTGAGCAAGTTCTTCTACCCCTTCTGCAACAATAGTGAGATTGAGATTTTTAGCAATATTAAGAATCGTTTTGACCATCGTTTTAGACTTTTCTGTGTGACCGAGCTCTGTAATAAATGATTTGTCAATTTTTAACTCATCAATAGGGAGTCGAGCGAGATAACTCAAAGAAGAGTACCCTGTTCCAAAGTCATCCATGGAGAAGCGGATACCTAACTCTTTGAGGGTAGTCATATTTTTTATGAGTCTGTTAATATCTTGCGCGACACTTGTTTCTGTCATCTCAAAGATAATTTTAGATGCTAAATCATTTGTCAAATAGAGTTCACAAAGTTTTTTAGTGTCATCAATAAATGTATCATGAAAAAGTTGTCTCATGCTGATATTGATAGACATTGAAGGCACTTTGATATCTCTATCGCTCCAATCTCGGAGTGTTTTAAAGGACTCTTGTAAGATATAGTGTCCAAGTTCTATGATAAAACCGCTTTGTTCTGAGATAGGAATAAAGATATCTGGACCTATAAATCCTAGTTTGTCGTTATTCCACCGAACAAGCACTTCACAGCCGATAATCTCATTTTTACTATTTATCTGAGGCTGATATTTTAAGCTTATCTCATTTTTATCTATGGAAAAATGGAGTAATCTCTCTATTTCAAGGTTGGCTTCTACTTTTTTAGATAGCTCTTGATTAAAAAGCATAATCCCGTCACGTCCTTGATTTTTAGCTTCATACATGGCAATATCTGCCTCTTTTAAAAATGTGTTTGCTGACATTTGGGGATTTGTAATAACGCTGATGCCGATACTTGCACTTATATAAAGATGGTGTTCTTGTATTTGATAGGTTGCTTTAATAGCATCCATGAGTTCTTGCGCAAATTTTTGTCCGACATCTATACATTTTTGTTCACTTTTATAGGTATCACTCAGAATACAAAACTCATCACCTCCAAGTCTTGCTAAGTAATAATTGGAGTCACTGACAAGCCGATTCATTCTGTATGAGACTTCGCGCAACAGTGAATCACCTATCTCATGACCTAATGAATCATTAATAGTTTTAAAATGGTCTAAATCTATTAATAATATATAAACAAATTCCTTCTCTTTTTTAACCATTTGAATAGAGTTTTCTAATAGTTCTATAAAATAGCGTCGATTTCCAAGCCCTGTTAAGTAATCATGATACGCTTGATATTGGCTTTGTGTGAGATAGTTAAAAGTATTGTTTGATGCATGAAGAAGCACACCGCTGAGAACGATAGAAAAAAAAGCGAGCAGGTAAGAATAAAACTCATGGACTAAAATAAAATATATAGTCAAAGGGAGCATAAGACTAATAACGGTAAAAAAAACCAATTTTTTTTGTGAGGCTAAGATCGTGGCTGCAACAACAGTACTTCCTAGCTGTGTCGCTATGACGATATAATGAAGTTCTATTGCGTCACGTGATGTATAAATAAAAAACATAATCGTCCACATAGAAAAATAAATGTAAAGAAAGTATTGAAGTTTGTTAAGCCATGCTTCTTTTTGCTGAACACTTGAACAATTGTTGAGATACTCTTTGTGAAGTTTATACCCCCACCAAGAAATGCACACAAGGACAAAATACCATAATAGTTCGAATTTATATGAAGAGTGCAACCAACCTATATAGATAAATCCAGGAGCAGTTCCGATTACTAGTACGATAAGTATTAGCACCTGTTTATGTAAAAAATTGTAAAAGTTAATACTTTTGAGCATAGTGTTGTATCCTGTCAACTAAATAGTGAAATAATTATAACTTATAAATATAAAAATAATTTAATTAATTAGTTCTCATAAGTGCGAACTAAATTAATCCCAATACACTGTTACATTATTATACAAAAAGGAAAATTTATGAAAATAATGGCCTATATTTTTTTGTTATTAGCTATTTCTGCTTGTGGCGAAACACAGAAAAATCAAAATCCTCAGTGGAATAATTTGACCACGCAAGAAAAAAGCGTTATGGTAAACAAAGCTACAGAGCGTCCATTTAGTGGAAAATATTATAAGTTTAACGAAGAGGGAACTTATATTTGTAAAAGATGTAATGCCCCATTATATAAGTCGAGTGCAAAGTTTGACAGCGGATGTGGATGGCCAAGTTTTGATGATGAGATAAAGGGGGCTATAAAGCGAGTCCCTGATGCTGATGGAAGAAGAGTAGAAATAGTTTGTGCAAACTGCGAGGCTCATTTGGGTCATGTTTTTGAGGGAGAAGGGTTGAGCGATAAAAATATCAGACACTGTGTAAATTCAGTATCTTTAGATTTCAAACACAAAGATTTAAAGCCGCTTATTTTACCACAGACGAAAAAAGCTTATTTTGCTGGCGGATGTTTTTGGGGTGTTGAGTACCATTTTGAAAAGCTCAAAGGTGTCCTTTCTGTGGAGTCTGGCTACATGGGCGGTCATTTGAAAAACCCCTCTTACAGAGATGTCTCAGGAGGAGAGAGTGGTCATTTGGAAGTTGTCGCCATCACGTATGACCCTGCAAAAGTAAAGTATGAGACTTTGGCAAAACTCTTTTTTGAGATTCATGATGCGACACAAACCGACGGACAAGGACCAGATCGTGGTGCGCAGTATCTCTCTGGCGTATTTACTTCAGACGAAGAGGAGAAAAAAGTCATTCAAAAACTTATAGGTATTTTAAAGGCAAAAGGCTTGAATGTTGCTACAAAAATTTATGTAAAAACCCCTTTTTATAAGGCGGAAGAATACCATCAGGATTATTACAAACGTACTGGTAAACAACCTTATTGCCATGCTTACAAGAAGATATTTTAAGTTACAATTCGCTTAAGAAAATATAAATTTTAGGAAAAAATCATTGAGCAATAAAACATTTATAAAGGGTAAAGATACAAATTTAGAAGACTCTATCGAGCAAATGTCGGCAAAACTGGAGGCTCTTGGGTTTCATATAGAAGAGGTCTCTGCACTCAATCCTGTTGCAAACGTTTACTCGGTCCATGTGCGAGATAAAGAGTGCCCGATGCTCTTTACAAATGGCAAAGGAACATGTAAAAAATCGGCACTTGCAAGTGCTTTGGGTGAGTTTTTTGAACGCTTAAGCTGCAACTATTTTTTCGCCGATTATTATTTAGGGGAACAATTTTCAAAGGGTCCATTTGTCCATTATCCAAATGAGCGTTGGTTTGTGATGGATGACGAAATGCCTGAAGAACTTTTAGAAAAATCGTTATGGGATTTTTATGACCCCGATGGCGATTTGCTTCCTGAACATATTTTTGAGCTCAATTCTGGCAGCGGTGAGAGAGGAGTTTGCGCGCTTGCATTTACAAGATTGAGAGATAAAAGGGAGATTTTATTTCCCATCAACCTTATAGCAAATTTGTACGTAAGCAATGGAATGTCGGCGGGAAACACGATGGCAGAGGCGAGAGTCCAAGCCCTTTGTGAAATATTTGAGCGGTATGTCAAAAATAAAATTATCTCCGAGGGTTTATCTCTGCCACAAATTCCACAGAGCCATTTAGAAAAATTTCCCCAAGCCAAAGAAGCGATAGAAAAACTTACACAACACGGCTACAATTTACGTGTTGCCGATGCTTCACTGGGAGGTAAATATCCTGTTATAAGTGTTACGCTTATGAACCCTAACAACGGTTCTGTTTTTGCCTCATTTGGTTCGCATCCTTGTTTTGAAGTCGCACTGGAGAGAACAGTGACAGAACTTCTTCAAGGGAGAAGCCTAGAGCAATTAGATGGATTTTCTCCTCCATCGTTTGACATGGATGAGGTTTCAGATAACCATAATCTTGTAGAGCATTTTATCAATGCAACCGGTCTTATCGGGTATGATTTTTTCAAAAAAAGAGCTGATTTTGAGTTTGTGAGTTGGAACATGGACGCAGATACGCAGAGTCAGTTTGAGCATTTAAGCCAACTCATTCACAAAGAAGGGCGCGATATTTTCATAGCAGATTATGAACATTTAGGTGTGTATGCTTGTCGTATCATTGTCCCTGGCATGAGTGAGATTTATCCTCTTGAAGATGTAGAATGGAACAACAATAATGGGGGCGCAAGCTTGCGACAAGCGATACTCTCTCTCAAAAATCTTGATAAAAAAGGGTGCAAAAAACTCTTAAATGATTTAGAATACTCCTCTGCGCAAGATACGCAAAAAGTGTGTGAACTTATAGGGATACTTCCTGATGAAAATACTCTTTGGGAGAGTCTGAGTGTAGGTGAGCTTAAGGGGATGTTATCTCTAGCCATGGGAGATTTAAAAGGTGCAAGAGAGTGGAATGATTGGTTTTTAGAGATGCAAGACACAGACGAAAAAAAGACAAGAGAGGCGCGATGTTTACAAGCACTTCTCGCTATCGAAATGGATGAGGAAAAAGAGTTTTTTGAGTATGAAGAGTCTTTACGTTTGATATTTGGCGCACAAAGTGTCGTAAGAGCCGAAGCTCTCATGAGAGGAAGCGAAGTATTTAGCGAGCTTCATTCTCCAGGGCTTAGTTTAGAAGGCTTCAAGAGGCATCAAAAGCTCTTGGATGCCTATGCTAAAGTGCATAAAGCTAAAGAAAAACAGTATGCGCAAAATGGGTTAATCTCTTAGTTTGGTAGCTTGGTATATAATTGCAAATCAAAAAATATAGGGTTTCATCATGAGTAAAGCAAACACATCAAGTGTAGACACAACTGACGGCTATAAAATAGCACATCAAGGGAAAGAGAAAAAGCTAGCAGAGTTAGCCAAGTATGTACAAAAAGGTGAAAATCCAACCGAGCAAATCGTTAATGCAAGAAAAATTGCCTTCTGCGCTTTGAACAAAGAAAAAGCAAAGAAAAGAGCCAAACTTGCAAAAGCTTCACGCAAAAAAAATAAAAAATAGTTATTTTTTACTTCATATTAGCGAGTAACTTCGGTAATTCTCGGAGCGTTTTAATGCGAGTTATCGCATTTGTGCCATTCTTCACAGGGATGCAAGTCTGCCATGAACGCTCCCGCCCTTGGAAGTGGGGTTTTAACCCCACCTACAACTCCCCGCCATCAGAAATATTTGCTACCCGCAGGAACATCAGGTGGGGTTAAAACCCCACTTCCAAAAGAGCACAAAACACTTTGCAGGGTGACATCATGGGGGTTAAAACCCCACTTTCAAAAGAGCGAAAAACACTCTACAGGGTGACATCACTTCCGAAATTTATTTCTTGCTAAGGTCATGAGGCTGTGGAAGAACGTTTAAAAATTTGGAAGTGAGAGAGAAGTGTAAAAATTATGGCTTGCAAATATATCATGATGAGAACTGCTGCATAATTTGGGTTAAAAAATTAAATACTGAATGTGCTTATAATGTGCGGTTGCTAAAAATTCTTTGAGTAGTTGTGGTGGTGGTGGGTTAATTTTATGAGTCATTTCTATCAAAATTACACCCCAGTGAATGAATCTCCACTTTTTTCGCTTTATCCTCTCTTAAATTGAAATGTATAAGAGCAAATTGGACTAAAGTCCAATCTTCAAATAACGACAAAACTATCACAAAGTCCAATTTTCCAAACTGAAGCTTTTGCTGTTTTTTGGATGTGATGGCTTGCTTTTTTATAATTTTGCACAAGAGAGCATGTTTAGGGAGAAATTTCAGGAGTTGGTGCCCCTATTATTAACACTTGACAAAATAACGCAATTTGCACTACAATCGTATATACAATAAAAAGGATATATCATGAAACAGGCCATTAATATTAGACTTGAGAAAGATGTTATACAAACTTTAGATGAATATGCTCTTGAATTAGACAAAACGAGAACAAGCCTAGTTGAAAAAGCGATAGAGTTATATTTTGACACACTAGATGAAATGATTGCTGATAAAAGAATCGACAATTTAAAAGCTGGGAAGACAACGGTTGTTCCTCTTGAAGAAGTATTTAAAAAAGCGGGTATAAATGTATAATGTAGCATTTGACGAAGATGCTGAGAAAGAATTTTTGAAACTTGAGAGGCAAGTTCAATTGCTTGTGTCATCAAAAATACTAGATTTACAAAGTGGCAACTTTAAGAATGATAAGCAGTTACAGGGAAAGCATAAAGGCAAATTTAGAAAACGAGCGGGCAATTACCGTATTATATATTTAAAAGAAAACAACTTTTTAGTTATTTCTGTAATTAGGATAGCTCATAGAAAAGAGGTGTATTGAGTTTATGAGAAATTTCAAAATTAGACCATCGCTTTGACTCTTTTGAAGAACGGTGGATAACCTTAGGAACAACAACTAAAGATAAAATATTAGTTGTTGCCAATATGTTTTTTGATGAAAATGGTGAAGAAATCATTAGAATAATAAGTGCAAGAAAAGCAAATCAAAAAGAAAGGATTTTTTATGAGCAACATTAAAGAAAGAGAAAAATTTGATGACTATGAGATGGAAGATGAGTATGATTTTACAGATGGTGTTCGAGGGAGATTTTACGAACCTAAAAAGATACCAGTTTCACTAAGGTTAGATAATGATGTAGTCTTGTTTTTTAAAAAATTAGCAAGTGAAAAAAAAGTACCCTATCAGACACTTATAAATGCTTTACTTAGAAAAGAATTACACTCAGTCAACAAAGCCTCGTAGTCCCGTTTTCATCGTCTCAAAACTTGCGAACTAGCAAAAGTGGAGATGCTTCACAAGCGGTGTAAGTCGTAAGTGTTTTCGCTCTTGGAAGTGGGGTTTTAACCCCACCTACCTCCCCACCATCAGAAATATTTGCCACCCGCAGGAACATCAGGTGGGGTTAAAACCCCACTTCCAAAAAGAGCACAAAACACTTTGCAGGGTGACATTACTAGGGGTTCAAACTCCGACGGTGACAATTTGTTAATCATAGAGCGATAGTTTATAATTGACTTATATAGATGGAGTTGAGTATAATCATCGGATGAAAAATATGAAAAGTTTAATAGCAAAGTTAGAAAGTATAGATATTTTCTGGCAAAAACATGCTCTACAAAGAATGTTTGAGAGGTCTATTTCCAGAGCAGAAGTAATATTTGCGTTAAAAAATGGAAAAATCATAGAAGAATACCATGAAGATTATCCCTATCCAAGCGTTTTAGTCGCTTATGTGGAAGTAATAAAGCCATTGCATGTGGTTTTTTCTTATGACAAAGAGTCCGAAAAACTCTACATTATTACCGCATATATACCTGATACTAAACACTTTGAAGATGATTTGATAAGAAGGAAAAAAAATGAAAAGTGAACACTCAAATAGATGTCCAGTATGTCGTGGATATAAATCTATGTCAGATACTACTTTTACAGTAGATTTAGGTTTTGGTGTCGTTGTGGTACGCCATGTCCCAGCTGAAGTATGCGAACAATGCGGAGCAGAGTGGATAGATGACGCTACTTCTAAAAATCTTGAAGAAATTGTTACTTATGCAAGAAGCAAACATTCTATCGTTGAAATCTCTGAATATTCAACTTTATCAAAATCTAAGATGGCTAGTTAATACGATAATATTTCCTTGCTTCTATCGGGGACGATTGGAGCAAGGAAAATCTGTACAGCTGATAAGTTATCAGGGGTAGAGCTTTACTTTTTTCCCCACCCTTGGAAGTGGGGTTTTAACCCCACCTACAACTCCCCGCCATCAGAAATATTTGCCACCCGCAGGAACATCAGGTGGGGTTAAAACCCCACTTCCAAAAAGAGCGAAAAACACTTTGCAGGGTGACCCCACTTCCAAAATTTATTTCTTGCTAAGGTCATGAGGCTGTGAAAGAACGTTTAAAAATTTGGGAGCGAGAGAGAAGTGGAGATTTATTCATAGAGGTGTGGGTTTCGTAAAGAGTGCCACCTAAACGAGATTCTCTGTTTAGGTGTTTTATTTTTATATAGATTAGTACCTATAGTCTGTAAGAATACGCATATAATTTGCACGTTGGTACGCAGCTGGGTTTGATGTGTGGTGCAGAGAAATACTTCCTTTCATCTGCTCTATGGAAACATACTCTTTTTCCTCCATCCATGCTATAAGATTTTCAAGAACCGTTTGTATATGCCCTTCTCCATTTTTAAGAAGCGCGCCTGCCATTTGAACTGCATCTGCACCGCTCATGATAGCTTTTAAGATATCTTCATGTGTTTGAATACCTGTGGAGGCACACAGCGAAACATCAAGTTTTTTATACAAAATAGCACTCCAGCGAAGTGTTTCACTCAAGTCTTTAGAAGAGCTTGGATTGATAACTTGGATGGAGTTGAGTTTTTCAAGATTGATGTCGACATGAACAGGGCGGTCAAATAAAACTAAACCTGCTGCACCCGCTTCGACGAGTTTTTTTGCCATTTGAGCAGGGGCTGAAAAAACAGCATTCATTTTTACGCTTACGGGAATCGTCACATTTTCCTTGACGGCTTTGAGCGCATCGATGTAGAGCATTTCTATTTCACGAGCATCTGTATCAATATCTGTAGGGATGTAAGTGATGTTGAGCTCTATAGCATCCACGCCTGCTGCTTGAAGTTTTTTAGCATAGTTTATCCAGCCGCCTTTACTGACACCATTGAGTGAGGCGATGATGGGAATAGTCGTGTTTGCTTTAAGTTTGATAATCTCATCTAAATAACTCTCAGATTCAATATTGCTGAGGGTTACTTCAGGAAAATATCCTAAAGCTTCGGCATAATCTTCACTTCCCTTAAAAAGAAAATAGTCAAGCTCATGGGTTTCATGGTTGATTTGCTCTTCAAAAATGGAGTGCAAAACAATAGCCGCCGCACCTGCAGCTTCAAGTCTTTTTATAGACTCAAACGAAGCAGTTAGGGGAGAAGCCCCCGCTATAATAGGGTTTTTGAGTTTAAGACCCATATATGTTGTTGTTAAATCCATTCTATTTCTCCTCTTGTGTTGTTGGTGCTGACATTTCTTCTATGTTTTTATAGCGTTTATAAAGAGTTTTTGCATGGTCTCTAGCAGTTTGTAAAAACTCTGTTGCGTTGTCCATGTTAAGTTTTTCAACCATTTTGAAACGGGTTTCTTGATACATAAAGTTTTTGACATCAATTTTTGGACCTTTATAATCAAGCTGCATAGGGTTTTTGCCCTCTGCTATCAAGTCTGGATTGTAACGGAACATCGGCCACAGTCCCGATTCAACGGCAAGTTTTTGGTGATCCATTCCATAACGTAAATCGTATCCATGAGCCACACAGTGAGAGTAGGCTATGATGATAGACGGACCGTCGTATTTTTCCGCTTCAACAAAGGCTTTGACAGTTTGTGCGTCACTCGCACCCATGGCTATTTTTGCAACATATACATTTCCGTATGAGAGAGCCATCATGGCTAAATCTTTAGGGAGTTGTGCTTTTCCGCCTGAGGCAAATTTTGCTACGGCTCCCGTCATACTTGCCTTACTTTGTTGTCCGCCCGTGTTTGAGTACACTTGCGTATCCATAACTAAAATATTGACATTTTTACCGCTTGCAAAAACGTGGTCAAGCCCGCCGTAACCGATGTCATACGCCCAGCCGTCACCGCCCATCATCCAAACAGATTTTTTCACTAAGTAGTCACTTAGGTTTGCAAGTCGCTCTGATTGTTTCCCTTCAACTGATTTTAGAACTTTTTTCAACTCTTCAACTCGTGCACGTTGTTCAAAAATTTCAGGCTCATCTGATTGGTTTGCCTCTAAAATAGAGTTTGCAAGCTCCGCGCCAACGCTCTCTTTGATGTCTTGTAATATTTCACGGGCATGGTGTGTGTGTTTGTCGATAGCGAGTCTAAAACCTAAACCAAACTCTGCATTATCTTCAAAAAGTGAGTTTGCCCATGCAGGTCCACGTCCGTCGTCATTTTTTCTCCAAGGAGTCGTAGGAAGATTTCCGCCGTAAATGGAAGAGCAACCCGTCGCATTTGCGATAACCATACGGTCACCAAAAAGCTGAGAAGCAAGTTTTACATACGGTGTTTCACCACATCCTGGACATGCTCCAGAGAACTCAAACAGTGGCTCAAGGAACTGAGACTCTTTGGCTTTTGCATGGTCGAGTTTATTTCTGTCATAGGCAGGAAGTCTTGTGAAATAGTCCCAGTTTATGACGCCCTCATCATGCACGCTCTCTGCGGGAACCATGTTAATAGCTTTGAGGTTTGTTTGCGATTTGTTTTTTGCAGGACACACTTCTACACAAAGACTACAGCCTGTACAGTCTTCAACCGCCACTTGAATCGTAAAACGCTCTTGTGGCTCAAAAGTTTTTCCTTTAGCTACAACGTAAGAAAAAATACTTGGTGCATCGGCTAAAATAGCCTCATCAACGACTTTAGAGCGAATTGCGGCATGGGGACAAACAATAACACATTTGTTACACTGAATACAAGTTTCAGCATCCCAAATAGGGACTTCAAGAGCGGTATTACGTTTTTGGTACTGCGTGGTTCCCGTAGGCCATGTTCCATCTATTGGAATGGCTGAAACAGGAAGGTCATCTCCTTCGCCTGCGATGATTTTAGCGGTAATATTTTGAACAAATGCATCAAAATCACCCTTGACCAAAGGGCTCATAGCAAGATTGCTTTTTGCCTCAGTCGGGACGTCTACTTCAAACAAGTTTGCCAAAGTCGTGTCAACCGCTTTGTTGTTCATATCAACTATTTGCTGCCCTTTGTTCGAGTAACTTTTTTGGATACTTCCTTTGATTTTGGCAATAGCCTCTTCACGCGGTAAAATGCCTGAAATAGCGAAGAAACACGTCTGCATAACGGTGTTAATACGACGACCCATACCGCTATTTTTTGCGACGGTTGCAGCATCAATAACATAAAATTTTATTTTCTTTTCTATGATCTCTTCTTGGACTTTTCTTGGAAGTTTTGAGAACACTATATCTTTAGAAAAAGGAGAGTTAAGTAAAAAGATAGACCCGATATCGGCTACTTTTAAGATGTCAAATTTTTCAAGAAACACGCTTTGGTGACAGGCAACAAAGTTTGCTTTTTCTATAAGGTAACTTGACTGAATAGGTTTTGGACCAAAACGAAGATGCGAAGTGGTCATTGAACCTGATTTGTTTGAGTCGTAAACAAAGTAGCCTTGCGCAAAGTTGTCTGTCTCTTCACCGATGATTTTGATGGAGTTTTTATTCGCTCCGACTGTTCCATCGCTTCCCAAACCGAAGAAAACGCTCTTAAATGTTTCAGAGTCTTGAAGTGAAAAAGATTTGTCCCATTCTAGGGATGTATGGCTGAGGTCGTCGTTAATACCGATAGTAAAATGGTTTTTTGGTTTTTCTTTTAGAAGCTCATCAAAAACAGCTTTAATCATAGAAGGGGTGAACTCTTTTGAAGAGAGTCCATAACGACCACCGATAATTTTTGGCATATTGAAATTTAAGTTGTTATATTCATTAAGTTCGTTGAGCGCACCGACAACATCCAGATAAAGCGGCTCGCCGATGGCACCTATCTCTTTTGTACGGTCAAGAACTGCGAGTGCTTTTGTCGTGCTTGGAAGGGCTTCGATGAAGTGTTTTATAGAAAAAGGTCTATAGAGTCTTACTTTAAGCATCCCGACTTTTTCGCCTTTAGCAACAAGATAATGAACAGTTTCATCAACTGCTTCAGCTCCTGAACCCATAACTATGACGATGCGCTGGGCATCCGCTGCACCGACGTAATCAAAAAGTTTGTATGATCTTCCTGCAAGTGTTGCAAATTTGTCCATACTATTTTGCAGTAAATCGGGTAGCTCTGTATAGAGGTTGTTGATACTTTCACGTCCTTGGAAATAGACGTCAGGATTTTGAGCTGTTCCACGAATAACGGGATGATCTGACGATAAAGCACGGTTGCGATGGGCAAAAACGAGCTCTTCATTAATCATAGCTTTTAAAATATCTTCGCTGAGCAACTCTATTTTACTGACCTCATGAGACGTTCTAAAGCCGTCAAAGAAGTGTAAAAATGGGATACGAGACTCTAGGGAAGCAGCTTGTGAGATAAGTGCAAAGTCATGTGCTTCTTGAACCGAGTTTGAAGCAAGGAGAGCATACCCCGTTTGACGTACCGACATGACGTCACTGTGGTCTCCAAAAATTGAAAGAGCTTGCGCGGCAAGGGCGCGCGCTGCGACGTGCAAAACTGTTGGGGTAAGTTCGCCGGCAATCTTGTACATGTTTGGAATCATGAGTAAAAGACCCTGCGAAGAGGTGAAAGTTGTTGTGAGTGCACCAGTTTGTAAAGCGCCATGAACAGCGGCTACTGCGCCACCTTCGCTTTGCATGGTCATAATCTCAGGAAGAAAACCGAAAATATTTTTTTGACCTTTGTTTGAGTAAACATCACTTAACTCCGCCATAGGCGATGATGGAGTGATAGGATAGATGGCAATTACTTCGTTTATTTTATGAGCAACTCGTGCAACGGCTTCGTTTCCGTCGATTGTTACAGTTATTTTTTTCATAGAACCTCTTTAAATAAATTAATTGAAAGCGAAATTATAGCACTAATCAAAATTATTAAGGTTACATTGAGTGTATAAAATTTAATAACATGTTACACAAGTACGATTTTAATCTTTTTTGGATGTGTGGCTTTCACCTTGCTTTTACTTTTTTAACGTTATGGGTGCGGCTAAAGCTGCACATCCTAGAGAGAACTCATGGTTAAATTAAACCAAGCAGTGCTACGAGTAAAACAGGCGGTGTGATTACGAGACCAACTTTCATATACTCGCTCCAAGTGATTTTTACCCCTTTTTTCGCCAAAACATGAAGCCAAAGTAGGGTGGCAAGAGAGCCAATTGGTGTCATTTTAGGTCCAAGGTTTGAGCCTAAAATATTGGCATAAACCAGTGCTTCGTTTCCTAAGTAGCCCACCTGAGCGATGGCAATATCCATAATCATGATGGTTGGCATATTGTTCATCACAGAGCTTATAATTGCCGCTAAAAAACCTGTTCCTATGATGGCAACAGTATCGCCATGCGTGGTGAGTTCTCTTATCCAAGAGGCGATAACATCGGTGAGCCCCGCATTTTTTAGCCCATACACAACGACATAAAGCCCGATGCTAAACCAGACGATTTGCCACGGTGCGGCTTTCATTGTCATAATTGGCTTGACTGCTTTGTAATGGGTCGCTATGGCTAAAAAGACCAAAGCACCGCCAAGGGCAAAAACTGAGACTGGCAAGTGAAAATAGTCACCGATGAAATACCCTATCATGAGCAGTGCCAAAAAAATCCATGAAAATTTGAACATGGTCTGATTTTTTATGACGCTTGAAGCCTCTGGAAGCTTTGAAACATCGACGCTAAAGGGAATATCTTTGCGAAAATAAACCCAAAGAACAGCGATAGATGCAAAGATGGCTAAGAGGTTGGGCAAGAACATATTTTGTGCGTATTCCACAAAACCGATGTCAAAATAGCCCACTGTCAGGATGTTTGTGAGGTTTGAGATGACAAGAGGGTTTGAAGCACTATCACCTATAAAACCGCCTGCCATTAAAAAAGCAAAAATCGCTAAAGGTTTCATTTTTAGGTATTTCATCTTCGCAAGTAAAATAGGCGTCAAAATAAGTGCCGCGCCGTCGTTTGCGAAAAAGGCTGAGACAAGAGCCCCTAAAAGTAAGATGTACACAAACATAAGATGCCCGTTGCCACGACTAAGTTTTGCCATCTTGATAGCCGCCCACTCAAAAAAACCTATCTCATCAAGCACCATCGACAAAATAATAATCCCTATAAAAGCAAGCGTAGCATCCCAAACGATGTTTGTCACAGTCACAACATCGCCAAAACTGACAACCCCAAAAACAAGCGCCACAATCGCCCCAACAACCGCAGAAGTACCGATTTGTAACCCCTTAGGCTGCCATATAATAAACACGAGAGTAATCAAAAAAACGCTAAATGCTAATATCATTGGTTTTACCTTTTAATAACTTTATCGGAAATGTGGCTTTAGCCTCACAAAAAAGGGTGAGGCTAAAGCCACACTTCTTAATAATACTGAAACTATAACCAAATAATATCTTTAAATCAATATATCTTGATATATAAACTTTATTTTGCTATAATGCCGCAAATGGAGTTTGCTATGGAAGTGTTTTTGAAGAGTGTTTCGGCGTTAAATGATGAGACGAGGGTTTTGTTGTTGCGTTTTTTGGATGAAAACGGTGAGGTGTGCGTTTGTGATTTACAAGGCTCTTTGGGGATGATTCAGTCACGTCTTTCTCGTCATCTCAAGATTTTAAAAGATGCAGGGTTTTTACGAGTACAGCGTAGAGGAACTTGGGCGTATTACTCGATTCGCTCGCCACTTGATCGCTTTCGCAGTGAAGCACTTGAGGAGATAAAATATCTCTCAATAAATCTTCCCCCTTTACAAAAATTATCAGATAATGGAGAGTGTAAAATATGAGTGAGAAAAAACAGATATTGATTTTATGTACGGGAAACAGTTGCCGCTCGATCATGGCAGAGGCTTTGATAAACGCTCAACTTGGGGATTGCATGCAAGCACAGAGTTCGGGTGTCAAAGCCAGCGGAGCGGTAAATCCACATGCCAAGGCTCTTTTGCAGGAGAAAGGTTACTGGAAAGAATCGTACCATTCTAAAGTCATCGAGACGGTTTTAAATACAGCTTTTGATTTGGTTGTCACAGTTTGCGACCACGCCAAAGAGACTTGTCCGATGTTTCCCCATGCGGTAAAAACACTTCACATTGCTTTTGAAGACCCAAGTGGCAAAGAGGTTGCAGAGTATAAAAAAACGCTTGAACTTATAGAAGCAGAGTTGTTGCCTAGAGTAAAAGCGCAGCTGTGCTAAGCCTAGAGGTGCGACTAAAGTCGCACTTCCCATGGGGCTCTTTGGAAGTGCGACTTTAGTCACACCCAAAACCACGCATCCAAATAAAAGGAAAAAAATGTTTAAAATCAATAATACAGACACGGGCGTAAAAGCTTTTATAACAGGCTTTAAAACACAAGAACTTTCTGCAAAAATTAGGGAGTGTCAAGAAGGGCAGTGCTCTTGCAGTTGTGACCCTCAGATTATGCAAAAAATTCAAAATATACAAGTGAGAAGTCAAGGCGAGGGGACAAATATTATTATCACAGGCGATGTCGATAGCAAAGAGTTAGAACCACTTATGAGAGGATGTTTATTATGAAAATAGAAGTTTTAGGAACAGGTTGTGCGAAATGCAAAACCTTAGAAGCAGTCGCTAAAGAAGCCATCGCAAAAAGCGGACTGTTTGTTCAGCTTGAAAAAGTAGAAGATATCATGAAAATCATGGAGTATCAAGTTGTGAGCACGCCCGCACTCGTGATTGATGGCAAAGTCGTAAGCACTGGTAAAGTGCTCAGTGTGGACGAAGTTTTAGCTTTTATGAAAAAGTAGCTTGGGCATGTGGAAAGAGAGCGTTGATTATTTCATCTATGACGTACTAAAACTTGAAGGTCATGGAGGGGAAGCAATCAACTTTTTCATCTACGACACTTTTAAAATTTGGTTTTT
>JFJP01024017.1_pt1 | contig 36896 bp, 27 predicted proteins | sample 431651 | NCBI WGS metagenome assembly JFJP01 (sample SAMN02602958, study PRJNA72255) | Microbial mat metagenome, whole genome shotgun sequencing project. | biome: fresh water; feature: sink hole; material: water; isolation source: purple microbial (photo- and chemosynthetic) mats found in... | reverse complement strand
TCAAACAAAATTTTATCAGGGGTGTAGCCAAAACTTAAATCTTTGACTTCAAGCAAAATTTTTGCAGGAGTATCTTTGAAATTAAAATCAAACTTCAAAGTATTGTCAAAGCCCAAATCTTCCAAAAGTTCCATCTTCTCAAGCTGTTTGACCTTCGACTGCGCAAGCGAAGCCGTTGAAGCGCGCGCCTTGTTACGAGCTATAAAATCTTCAAGCTCTTTGACTTTTTTGTCTTGAGAGACTTTTTGCTTCGCATGGAGTTCATCGTTTGCCTGGAGCTGTTCGTAAAATTTATGCGTGTCGCCTGCAATGACCGCTAAGCCCCTACGAACGATGCCCATGGTGTGCGTGATAACGCTGTCCATAAAATCACGATTATGTGTAATGAGAATAACTTCGCCCTCAAAGGCTCTTAAAAAGCTCTTCAGCCACCTAAGAGAAACGATGTCGAGGTAGTTTGTAGGTTCATCCAAAAGAAGTAAATTTGGCTGTGTGACTAAGAGTTTGGCGAGGTTAATGCGTATTTGGTAGCCGCCTGAAAACGAGAGAGGGCTTTTTTCTAAGTCTTCTTGCGTAAACCCAAGACCGAAAAGAATCTTCTCCACGCGGTAAACATCGTATTTCATGTCTTCTTCAAGTGCCAAAGCCGCCTCTTCGCGAAGCGTCGACTCACTAAAAGTAAGATGCTGCTTTAACGTCCCGATTTTGTAGCCCTTGGGGATGATGACATCGCCACTATCAGGACTCTCTTCGCCTAAAATAATTTTAAAAAGAGTAGATTTTCCACTCCCATTTCTGCCGACAAGTCCGACACGATTTCCAGCGTTTAGTTTGAAGTTAAGGTTAGAAAAAAGCTCCTGCGAAGAGAAGCTTTTTGAGATATTGATAAGTTGAATCATGAGGCTCTTTTAGTGCTGTTTTTTGTACGCGCCATTATACCAAACTGAGACTCACTTTGGCTTTTTTGCCGTACTCTATAGCGTGCTCTAAATTTTCAGTTTTTATCTTTGTAATGGAAAATTAGCGTACATATAATTCGCTATGCTTTTGAGTTCATCTTGCGTGACGCTCTCTTTTTGTGAGGGCATGACTCCAAACCTTTGTATCGCATCTGTTTTGCATTTAGCTTTTTCTAAACTTGGCTCGAGCGTGTACGAAACAATAAACTCCAGTGTTGCGTCCTTATTATCTCCAAAAGCTTGTTTGAGATTTTTTACAATTCCATTGATTGGAGGAGCGATAAGAGAGTCCTTCATCTGGCTTGTAGGTCTTGTTTTTATGTGACAGACTGCGCATTTCATGTCAAACAACTCCTCCCCATTCTGCGCAAACAGCACAAAAAATGGGAACAACAAAAGTGCAATAATTTTTTTCATGGAATTCCTTAAAATATCAGATAAAGCGTCACTGCTTAGGAAGCTTAAAAATTTCACATCCTTAATAATTGTACACTGTTTATACTTTAATTCAATAAGATTTGAAAAAATCCCTACACCAAACTAAGACTCACTTTGCCTTTTTCGCGGTCGATGGCTATGACTTCTATTTGTGGTAAATATTGATTTAAAGAGAGAATTTCGAGTGGGTGCGCAATTCTTTTTGTGCTCATTTTTGAGATGTGAATCATGCCGTCATTTTTGAGTCCTATGTCTATAAAGGCGCCAAAGTCGGCAATATTGCGGACTATTCCTGAGACAAAACTTCCCTCTTTGAGCATTTTGATGTCAGTTAAACCCTCTTTGAAAGGGATAGGCGGTAACTCTTCTCTGGGGTCGAAACCCGGTTTTTGAAGCTCGGTGATGATGTCTTTGAGCGTTTGAACTCCCACATGCCAAGACTCGGCAAGTTCTTTTACATCAAGAGTCGCCAAATCTAAGCCCATAAGATTTTTCGCCACCTCGTAACTTTCAGGATGAATGCCGCTGTTGTCGAAGACGTTTTTTCCCTCTTTTATGCGGATAAATCCTGCAGATTGCTCATACGCTTTTTTGCCTAAACCTTTGACTTTAAGCAGCTGGGCTTTTGTCGTAAAGTTGCCCTCTTGTTGGCGAAAATCCAGGATGTTTTTTGCTAATTTTGAGCCAATTCCTGCAACATGAGCGAGCAGTGATGCGGAGGCGGAGTTGATATCAACCCCTACGCGGTTTACCAAATCACCCGTGACATCGCCTAGTTTTTTCTCTAAAAGTTTTTGGTCGACATCGTGCTGATACTGTCCGATGCCAAGCGATTTTGGGTCGATTTTTACTAAAGTAGCCATTGGATCACGCAACCTTGCGGCTATAGAAATAGCTCCACGAATGGTGACATCAAGGTCAGGATACTCCTCTTGAGCGAGTTTGGAAGCACTGTAAACGGAGGCTCCCGCTTCGCTGACAACCGTGTAGCTGAGTTTGATATTTTCCTCTGCGTTTATTTGTGCAAAAAACTCTTGAGTCTCCCTTGAACCCGTACCGTTACCGATGGCGACACCTGTGATGTTGTATTTTTTTGCAAGAGCTAAGACTTTATTTTTTGAGTTCATGTAGTCATTTTTGGGCTGAGTCGGGTAAATGACTGCAGACTCCAAAAAGTTGCCGTTTTCATCAATGACGGCGAGTTTGCAGCCGCTCACATACGCTGGGTCAACGCCTAAAATAACTCTTTTGGTCACGGGAGGCGTCATGAGAAGCTGGCTTAAGTTTTTGCCAAAAACAGAGATGGCGGCCGCGTCTGCTTTTTCTTTAAGTTCGGCTTGAACTTCTCTCTCGATGGAAGGGAGCAAAAGCCGCTTTAGCCCATCTTTGTAAGCATCAAAGAGTAACTCTTTAGAACTCTGTGCATGGCGGGGAATTTTGTAGGCTTTTATGTTTTCTTCGATGCGCTCAAGGTCAATAGTTATCTTTACTGAGAGCTCTTTTTCATTGACGCCTCGCATGATGGCAAGGTATCGGTGAGAGGGGATAGTGGCGACTTTTTCGCTTTTTTCGGCAAGATTGATAAAGCTTCCGTTTTCATCAAAGTTCTTTGTTTTTTTCGTCTGCAAAACACCAAATCGCAGCATAGTATTTCGGATGGCTTCTCGCTCACGAGGCTCTTCTGCATATCTTTCAGCCAAAATATCTTGCGCACCTTTGAGCGCATCTTCCACCGAAGCGACATCGCCTGTGACAAACTGCTTGGCATGAACAAACAGCTCTTGAAGTGTGAGTTTTGCACTTTGAATGGTCTCTGCAAGAGGTGTCAAACCAAGGGCTATGGCAACACTTGCACGTGAAGTTTTTTTCTCTTTAAAGGGGCGGTAAATGTCTTCTAAAACCCGTAAAGTCTCTGCCTCTTCTATACTTTTTTGAAGTGCCTCAGTTAAGTTTGAGCGCTCAGTTATAAGGCGCGTAACCTCTTCTTTACGCTCTAAAAGTTTTTTAGCGTTCTCATAAAGAGTCTCAAAATCGCGAAGCACTTCATCGCTCGCCCCACCCGTCATCTCTTTTCGATAGCGTGCAATAAAAGGGATGGTCGAGCCTTCCTCTAAAAGCTTTAAAATACTAACAATATGTTCTTTTTTGAGGTTTGTTTTTTGCGTGAGAAGGGCTACTAAATCTGTCATAAAAAGGCCTCTTTTTGGGCGAATGATACAGAGAGTTAGTTAATGGCCTCTTTAAGCGTACATATCCAAAACATTTTGTAAACTGGATGTTGGAGTCGCCTCAGCAGTCTGCGCAGCTTGAAAATTTTGTGCTTTCATGGCTGTTTCATCTCTCATTTGCATTGAAGTATTCCCTTCACTTTTTTGAGCGTTCTCTTTTGGCTTTGATTCTTCTTTGACACTGCTAGGGTCAAGCCTTCCTACTTGAACAGCACTAGGTGATGGTGATTGGTATATGTAACTTGCTACATTCATAACATCTCCTTTAAAAATCGAATATGACAAATTGTACCATAGAAATAATTATAAATTTTTTATATTTTTGTTTTGAGCTCTTTTAACATCCACTCCCATGGTCCAAACCCGCTCTGGGCGTTAATATGTCCTCCGTTTTGGAGGACATTCATGGCAACTCCAAGTTGTTTTTGCAGGGCATTTGCCTCGTCTTCATTCATGTAAGGGTCGTTGGTTGAAGTGATGAGAAGTACCTCTTTTGCATAAAGATTTTTTGGAGCCTCGAGCGGGAAGAAGCTTTGCAACTCTCCAATTGTGCACTCTAAACTTGGCGGGGCTACAAGATAAAGTGTAGAGACTTGCTCAATGGAAGCATCATGACAGAGGTGAAACCAAAGGATATTTGCCAAAGAGTGACAAACAACGATATCGGGTTGAAAGTCGCTTAAATGCGCTTGCAACTCCTCTTTCCATACATGAAGCTCAGGCATCTCAAAGTTGCTAAGTTTTAAAAAACTCACCGTATTATAATCTTTGGCAAGCTCACCCGCAAGCCAACTCTGCCAATGAGGAAAATCACTCCCACCCCAGCCATGAAGAAGTAAAATTTTTTGTTTCATAATCTTTCTCAGGTTGATTTTTGAAAATAGTATAGCAAAGATAATCAAAAATCTTTGACATATAAAATCGTGACTCCTTGCCCTGTTTCTCGCACATCGACGTCTATGCGAATCGATTTGCTGAGACTGTATTGGAGAATGACGCTTGAGATGGTGTCGTTTTTATACACAACTCGAATCTGTTTGTTAAAGCGAGTCCCTATTTCGTAGCCTAAAGTTCCCTCTTCATTCGTGAGGATATTAAGCGTATCTATCTTGATGCCTGATGTATCGTTCAATATTTGCTTCAGCCCCGTAGCCAAAACTAAAGAGCTTAGCGCGAGAGTGCTCTTCCCCTCTGTAGAGCTATCAAAGTCTGCAGAAGTAGCTTCTCCAAATAAAATATAAGACAAAATATCATTTTGACTCATGGAAGGATTAGAAGAAAAAATGACAACGGGCGATGCGAGCGTGTGCGTGATAAAGATTTCAATCATGACATAGTCTATGGTTTCATGGTATAGATTGAGGTTGAGCGTAGGGTTGATGGGACTCTCGCCATTGAAATACATCTCGCTCTTATCAAACTCAAACACTCTATCGCCAGCTGTCACTTTGCCATCTGTGATGGTGGCATGCCCTAAGACGCGCAAAGGTGAATGAAGCTCTTGAAGAAGGGTTACATCGGGCATCACATGGATATCAATCGTGTCAGTTTTATAGGCGATGGGTTTGGAGGCGTTGAGATGGAGTTTGAAAGAGCGTTTGACTTTTGCAGGCGGTCGCATCTCTTGGATGATGATAATATCTTTGCTCAGCGTGTAATCCGAGGTAGGCTCATAGTGTACAACTCCATCAAGAAGGGTTACATTCGCCTCGATATTTTGCGCTCCATTGCTGTGAAATTCTCCACTTATATCCCCTTTGAGCGTTACATTTGCCTCATCACTTTCATAATGGAAACTATCACTCCGCAGATGCAAACGTCCCTCTCCTTGTGTCGGACTATAAAAGCCCCTAGCGCTGACGTTGTCATAAATCCAGAACTCTTTAAAGTGAAGTGTGGCATTGGTATCAAACAAAATCTTAGAGGGTTTTTTTGAGTAAAAATCTCTCTTGGCAACTGTGACTTTATACGCATGTATTGAGAGCTCCTTTTCAGAATAACTCGACTTCAGAGAGAAATTTTCCCCTTCATGCATTGTTTTCTCATCAAGTTTGACTTTAAACCATGGAACAAAAATATTGCTTTTTAAGAGCGGTTTTTTGGATAAATCAAGCGTAGCATTTACCTCTGCTTGCGCATCAACATACAGCGTATCATGAAAAGTTTCTGGCGATAACTCCTCCACAAGTTTGCGAACTGAGGGGATTTTGGCACGCAGTGTGATACTTTTTTGATTTTCTAGTTTTACTTGAGTGTCAAATTGTGCCGAGCCCACATTGCCCCAACCCTCATAGGTATGAGCATTTTTAAAAAGAGTGAGGTGGAGGATATTTGCATCAAGAGTCAAAAATTCGCCTTTTTCACTACGCATATAAGCAAGGTTTATAGGCGAGAGCCTCTCAAGATGGTACTTCTCCCATAACTCTGAGGTCTCTTTTGGATACAGCGTTGCTTTAAAAATCTGAGACTGCTCTTGGAGGCTAAACTCCCCCTCTAGCGTGCAAAACTCCCCTTGCGAAGCCAGCGTCCCTTCGAGAGAAAAAGGGGCAATATCAAGAGTGGCATCTGCTTGAAAGCGCAAAGTATTTTTTTGCAGTGCTTGGGGCAAAACAGGGAGGAAAGAGAGTTCGAGTGCCTCGCTTTTTGCATGAAGAACAAATCGCTTGAAATCTTCACCTAACACATCAAGCTCTAGAGAACCTCCTTTAAGATGGGCTTTTATATGGGTATCGTCTCCAGAAAAATTTGCACTTAAAGTTTTAAAAGGGAGCTCTATAGGCTGTTTTGTAAGAGCAGCTTGCAAAGAGGAGGTGTAAAAACCTGAAGTCTCAAAAAGAACTCTTTGCACTACATTTGCTTGAAATGTATCGTAAGAAAAAACATAGGCAATACCAAAATCAAAGAGGCTTTTTTTCACATCATAATGGAAATTAATGGCTGCATTTTGCACCGTCGCATTTTTATCTCCAACGAGACTCACTCTCTCAAGCGTTGTATGCAAACGGATATTTTGCAAATCGGCATCTCCAGAAACGCTCAGACTCTTGGGAAACCCCTCTAAAAATCCCAAATACTTTGCGGCGATGGATGGCTTTGGAGTGAGAACTCCTTGTGCAATAAAATGATTTGCTTTGACTTCGCCCATAAGACGAGCTTTGCCATAAGAGCTATCCATGTCAAGAGAGATTTTTTTTATAGCAATCTCTTTGTCATAATGAACATCGGTTGCGTTTGCATCAAGAGAGAGGGTCTCTTTTGCAAAGATGATTTTTGCATTTTCCAAAGCAAGTTGAGAGATTTCAAACGCACCAAAAAAAGAGCCACTCTGCTGGGTTTGCGAGGGGAGATTTGCCACTATGAGCTTCATGCCAATAACTTTAACCTTTTTAATCTTAGGAGTTGCCAACAAAAGATGGGCTGCATTGTACTCTACATGGAGAGTTTTTATGAAAATGGCATCGGTGTAGTTGACATCATGAAGCGTCATCCCCTCAAGCGGTGAACCCTCTATTTTGGTGTAATGAAGACCTGTATTTTTTAAAAAATATTTTCCCAAAAACTCAAGTGCCTGCGGGTGTGAAGCAAAAAATCCAACGATAACCCCAAGAATCAAAAGTAAAAAGATGCCAACGTGGAGAAAAAGGTAAACTTTTCGCATCAAAAGAGCTCTCCAATGTGAAAATGAAAAGCGTACCGCCGTGATGGATCATTGATATCAAATCCAAAATCAACTCCCAATGGTCCAATAGGGGTGACATAACGCAATCCAAACCCTGCGGAGTAATACCCTTTGCTCGTGTCAGGGATTGCAGTTTCGGCAATAAAAGTAGTATCTTGAAATACCACACCGCGCAATTTTTCCCAAATCCCAAAACGGTATTCAACCGTTGTCTCTAAAAGTGAATCAAACCCAATAGGGTCCTCTTTGTCGTTTATTTTGCCCAATTTTCGGTAGCCATAAGCTCGGTTGCTATTCATCCCGCCTGCATAAAAAAGATAGGAGGGGGGAAGGTCTCCGCTAAAGAGGTGCAAGGAGCCAAAATCTGCTTTAAATGCCAACGTCGAGGGGAGAAATGGGATGATAAAACCACCTGAGAGATTGTATTTATAGTAAGTGGCATCGGAGAGTTCTGACTCAAGAGAACCCATGACGCTTGAGCGTATAAAATGCCCTTGTGTAGGGTTAAGAAAATTGTCTCTTGTATCGTAACTCCACTCAAGTTTTGGAGATGCGAGAAACAAACTTCCAGGAACATAGAGCGCTTCATCTTGTGAGTCATAGGTAAGGGAGTTATCAAACACAAGACTCTCTTGAAACTGATGTTCAACTCCTTTTTGTTTGAGATACAAACTTCCAAAAACTCTCTCCTCTTTAAAGCCCAAAAAAAGCTCGTTTTCATAACCAACTTTTACTCCTGTTGCTTGATGGTTCACAAGAGGCATATCAAAGTTTGTCTCTATCGTTTGTTTGATTTGTGTCACGCGGGTGTTGAGTGCGAGTGTTTTTAAGTTTCCAAAAAGATTTCTATGTTTTACCCCGAGAAGCGCCATAAAACCCTCATCACTGCTCACTCCAAGCCCTATTTGAAATCGTATTGGTTTCTCATTTTCAGTGACACTTACTTTTGCATGGGCTTTGCCTTTTTCGATAACTTCTGTATCGATAAGCGCTTTAGCAATCCCCTCGTTGCCATAAAGATTTTCATAACTTTGGCGTATGCTTTTTGTCGAAAACAGACTCCCCTCTTCTATGCTTAAAAAAGACTCTATGATATCTGTGTCGATATTTTGCGAAGGAAGAATGGCAATTTTATCAAAGTAACACAGACCATTTTGGGTTGTCTCATAGGTCAAATAGGCACTGTTTGTCTCGATGTCTATCCACGCTTTTGTTTGAATCTCCGCATCACAATATCCATAATCCCCATAAAAAAGTTTGATATCTTTTTTGCTTTGGTCAAACTTTTGCGCGTCAAAAATCATACCAAGAGTAAAAGGGATATAAGGTTTGATATCTAACTGAGAGTTTATTGCTATGTCGACTACTCGGGTGGGGAGATTTTCTTCGATGGTGATTTGAAGCGTTTGCTCTTTTTGAGCAACCGTGACGTTTGCATGAAAAAAACCTCGTGAGCGGTAATAATTTTTGACAGCCTGTGCAATTAAAGTCCCTCTTTGAGGATTTACACTCGGCTCTTTTTTCCAAAACTCATAAAAATAAGGCTGCGCCACATGAAGCATATCGTAGAGTTCTCTTTGAGAAATTTCCTTATTTCCCTCAAACATCAAGGGTGAAGATGCGCCATGAAGCAACGAGAAACACAAAAGAAAAAGGAGAAGTTTTTCTTTTACTTTCATAGGTGTATTTTCGTTTGCGACACGCAAGCTCAATTAGTAGTAATACGCAACAATCGCAAATGCAAAGAAAAACATAATGTGAGAAATACCCTCAAAATAGTTCGTATGTCCATCATCTGTTGTTTTCCAAGCCAAAATGACTGTAAATAACAAAGCACCAATTTCAAGGGGATTAAAACTAAGTGTAAAGCGTATGCCGCTGATATACGCTAAAACCATCAAAATCGGTACCGTGAGTAAAATCGATACCGTTGAGGCACCCATGGCGATATTTACCACCCTTTGTATCTCGTCATTTTTAGCAGCTTTTATGGCGGTGACTATCTCAGGAGCAACCGCAACAATGGCTATAATAAGTCCAGAAAAACCAGCAGATACCCCTTGATTTTTGGCAAGAAGGATTCCATCTTTGGCAAATACTTCTGCCCCTAGGGCAATAATCAAAATTAATATAAAAATAGAAGTGATAAGTCCTAACATATTAAATTTTTCAAAAATATAATCATCTTCTTCATCAATAATATCATGCGTAGCTTGTTTTGCCATTTTTCTTTTAATTCTAAAAATCCTACTTCTCGCTGTTTGTTTGAAAAAATGGGTATGCGTTTTAGTCTGAAACACCAAGATAATGATGTAAAAAAGCATCAGTAAAGAGGCAATAACGACCGAAGCATCTTCTACAACTGAAGGGGAGTGATGCCCAAGACTCAGCAAACCTGGAACAAGAAGGGTAATCCCTGAAACAAGCAAAATAGTTGTATACGCGCTTGAAGTCTCTTTGTTGTGCTCTTGTTCAGTAAAGCGCAAACCGCCTAAAAATACCGCGAGACCTAAAAGAACGTTCATGTCAACAATCACAGCAGAGATGATACCACCCTTGACGGTTTTTACTACCTCGGGGTCAGCAACTGCTTGAAGTAAAATGATGTACAGAAGAACAATCTCAACAAGAACCGCACTAAGAGTAAGGACAAAACTCCCATAAGGCTCTTGGAGTCTGTCAGAGAGTATTTCAGCTACCTCTGAGACAGTGATAGAGAGTGAACCTATTCCTATGGCTGCAAAAAGGGTAGCTAGGGCACCTTGATGGTGATTATGAAAATAAAAAGCGAGGGTAATACAAAAAATTCCAAGTAATATGTCCCAGTAATCCTCTATGAAATATTTAAATTTCTGTTCAGTTTTTTCAACTGTATTTTCCAAAATATTCCTTTTAAATTAAGATAAGTGTCGCAAGTCCCAAGAAGCTGAAAAATCCAACAACATCAGTCACAGTTGTGAGTAAAACGGTACTCCCAATAGCGGGGTCAACCCCTGCTTTTTGAAGGATAAGCGGGATAACGCTTCCAAAAAAACCAGCTCCAATAAGGTTAATAACCATAGACAAGGCTATGACTACCCCCAAAAGAGGGATATTAAACCAAAAGTAAGCGATGACACCGATCACTATAGCAAAAATACTTCCATTGATAAGGGCTAGAACAACCTCTTTTTTAATAGTTTTAATAGCGTCTTCCCCTTCGATATCACCCAAAGCCATTTGCCGCACCGTTACCGTCAAAGTTTGTGTTCCCGCATTTCCCCCCATAGAAGCAACAATGGGCATCAAAACAGCTAAAGCAACCAAAGACTCAATGGTGCTATCAAAGATGCCAATAACCAAAGAGGCCGCAATAGCAGTAATAAGGTTAAGTCCGAGCCAAATGGCTCTTGTCTTGCCAATTTCAAACATATCTTCTTCTTGCTCCGCCGAGTCGTTTACCCCTGCGAGGTTAAAGATTTGTTCCGTCGCAGTCTCTTGGATAATATCGTAAATATCATCCGAGGTTATTCTCCCGATAAGACGGTTAAAATTATCTACCACAGGAACAGAAGTGAGGTTATAGTTTGTCACCATGTCAACAACGTCTTTGATGTCGCTTTTATGGTTGGCATGATACGTTTTGTGTTTTTCGATTGGTATATCTTTGAAAGTCAAATCATGTTCAAAGATAATCAAGTCTTCAAGTCCAATTGAACCGATATATTTGTTTTTAATATCGACTAAATGGACATGCCAGATATTGTCCACTTCACCGCTCTCTTTGAGCTGTTTGAGTCTTTTGATGGCTACGCCTATATTTTCAGTAAGTTTTGCACTGAAAAGTTCGGTTTGCATGTACGACCCAGCTTCATCCTCTTCATACGCGATTAGTTGCTCGAGAAGCTCTTTATCCTCATCATCAAACGTCTCAAGGATATTTTGTGAAATCTCTTCATGCTCTTCGCTGATGTTATGAATAAGCGTTGCCGCATCATCGGTATCCATTTTGGAAGCAATATCTGCGAGTTTCTTAACACTGAGTAAATCTGCTGTCTCTTCTTGAACATAATCGGGAAATTCAGAGAGGACTTCTGCAAACAAATCATGAGGGATTTTTTTGATGATTTTGACATACTCTTCCGTGCTGAGCTCACGGAGTTCTAAGAGTTGTTCAGCGATGTCATACGGGTGCAGCGTTGCGTTGTTGTCCCTATACTGCTCTATCTCGGAGTGAACAAGTGCTACTAATGATTCTATCTGCACAAGATTTACTTCCATGTACCCTCCTCGCCATATGAGCAATTTTTATAAAATGAAGGTACATTATATAAAAAAAGAGTTGTATGCAATATAAATTCCACAATTTTTTGCGGTTAAAACTCGGTCGTATTAATGCTACAATTACATGAAACGTATATAAAACTTTTTTACTGAATGAGAAAAAAATGAAAAAAAACAACAATTTAACAGAAGCACAGTACCAAGAGGCGATTCAGACTTATAGTGAAAATCTGGCACTTGAGCCATATCAGGCAGAACTTGTAAAACTCCAACAGCACATTGAGCGTTATAAACTCAAAATGATTATCCTTTTTGAAGGGCGTGATGCAGCAGGCAAAGGGAGTGTTATCGGGAGTGTAAGCCGTTACATGAACCCTAAACACTACCGCATAGTCGCACTAGGAAGACCAACTGAGCATGAGCGAAGTGAGTGGTATTTTCAAAGATATATCAAACACTTTCCTCATGGCGGAGAGATTGTTTTATATGACAGAAGCTGGTATAACCGTGCGATGGTGGAGCCAATTTTTGGTTTTTGCTCAAAGGAAGAGCATAGACTTTTTATGAAAGATGTCGTCCCTTTTGAAGAGTCCTTAGTAGACCAAGGGACCTTGCTGGTCAAGCTTTACTTCAGTGTGACAAAAGAGAAGCAAGCTGCAAGATTTGAACAACGCCGAAACGACCCGTTGCGTCAGTGGAAACTCAGCGAAATCGACCTGCAAGCGCAAAGCATGTGGGAAGAGTTCTCAAGAACAAAATACAATATGCTCAAAGGTACAAACAATAAAAAAGCACCTTGGTATGTGATTCGCTCAAGCGACAAACATAAAGCACGGCTTGAGACCTTGAAACTTATTTTAAATCAAGTAAATTACGATGGCAAAAATCGTGCCATAGATCTTGTTCTCGACCCTAAAATAGTCTTTTGCGCTGAAGATGAACTCGCCATCATGGACAAACAAAGTTTTGCTGAAAAAAATACCTAACACTATCAAAAAACGGAGTCTTTACATGCCTAAAAAAAAAATAATAGGTACCATTGAGCTAATCTCTATTTTAGATTTAGAACTTTATGATTTGGATGCCAAAGTTGATACTGGCGCAGATTCTAATGCACTGCATTGTGATGACATCACCATAGATGCGGACAATTTTGTACATTTTACTCTCCTTGATGAGATTCATGAATCCTATCATGGCAAAAGAGTAGTCATGCCACTCTATAAAGTTAAAAAAGTTAAAAGCTCCAACGGTGAAATCCAAGAGAGAGCTTCTATTCGGGTAAACGTAGAATTTTTTGGCAAAAACTATAAAACAGTTGTCTCTCTCACAAATCGCTCGGACATGCGATATCCGATGCTTATAGGAAAACAATTTTTAGCAAACAAATTTTTAGTAGATGTATCAAAACAATATTTAAGTAGGGAAATATGAAAAAAATGAGAGTATATATATTATCAAGAAACAAAGAGTTATATTCAACGCGAAGGCTTGTCCAAGCAGGAGAACAAAAAGGCTGGGAGATGCGCGTTGTAGATTATTTAAAATGCACGATAGAGATTATGAAAGGGGAATTGATTGTCAATTACATGGGCAAAGTTTTACCAAAACCCGATGCAATCATACCTAGAATAGGGGCAAGCAGAACTTTTTACGGAACTGCAATGGTACGACACTTTGAGATGATGGATGTTTTTAGCACCTCAGGAAATCTCGCAATCGCTAGAAGCAGAGACAAACTAAGAAGTCTGCAGGTTCTTTCAAAAAATGATGTCGACATGCCAAAGACGATTTTTGCTTCCAATAAATCAAGCTCAAAAGATGTTATCGCCCTCAGTGGCGGCGCTCCTTTGGTTTTGAAAATACTTGAGGGGACGCAGGGCGTGGGGGTTGTTTTACTTGAGAGCGAAAAAGCTGCGAAATCTGTACTCGACGCGTTTTATGGCATGGATGTCAATCTTCTTGTTCAGGAATACATCGCAGAAGCAGGCGGTGCGGATATCCGAGCCTTTGTTGTCGACGGCGAAGTAGTAGGAGCGATGAAAAGGCAAGGTGCCGAGGGAGATTTTAGGTCAAACCTCCATCAAGGGGGAAGTGCAAGTGCGCACACACTCTCACGAAAAGAAAAAGCAACTGCCCTTGCTGCTGCAAAAGCTATGGGGCTTGGTGTGTGCGGAGTTGATATGATAGAATCAGCTCGCGGTCCTCTTGTGATGGAAGTAAACTCTTCCCCTGGACTTGAGGGAATTGAAACATCGACAGGTATTGATATAGCAAGTAAAGTTATGGAGTACATTGAAAAAAATCTTGCACCTCGATGTGAAATCACTACAAAAAAAAGAAAAATTAAAAGAGATAGTATCGGCGCATAAACGCCTAGAAGGATAAGAGATGGAACAATTTTACGACACACTCAAACAACTGATCCGCATACCCAGCGTTGTGGGAGCGGAGCACCCTTTTCTTATGTTTGTCAAACGGGAACTTGAAGAGATTGGAGTGCTTGTTGAGTACTATGATGGCGTGCTTGTTGCAACGGGGAGCGAGCCGCATTCTGGGTATCTCTCAGCGCATGTTGATAGGCACGGACTGATTTGCACAGGACATAATGAATTTCAATATGCTGCTTTTATCGCAAAAAACAGAGCAGATTTGACGGGAACTTCGAACTCTGAAAAACTTTTGTCTAACTTCACCTCAAGATTTGTAGATGAAAAAGTGCAGGCGTATCAACCCTATTCAGGGACATATTTGGGTCTTGGTGTCATCAAAGATGCTTTTTTATGTGAGCGAAGAAACAACATCATTTTTAAAGTGGATGGATTTGACTTCTTGTTTCCAGGGACTCCAGTGGCGTTTCTTGACAAGTTAGAGATCAAAGACGATCTCATCTCGGCGCAACTTGACAATGTCCTCTCGGTCGCCATCATCATCCATCTGTACCACATCGGCTACAGAGGAACAGCTTTTTTTACAGCCTCCGAAGAAGCGGGGAAAAGCTGGAGATTTTTGCTTGAGTGGTTTCGACGCTTTGACATCAACACCAACGAATTACTTGTATTAGATACAAGCCCTTATAGCTCTTTAGATGATATTGCTAGCCTTGATATCGTCCTAAGAAATCGTGACTCCAACGCGGTTTTTAGGTCACCACTCAAACATAAAATGAAAAATATCGCCCAAAAAGAGAAAATTAATTACCATTTTAAAGATACCTATCTCAAAAATATCATGAAGCAAAACGGGGTCAAAGGCTCTCTTGGGACAACCGAACTAGGCAGACTTATTTATGCCACCAAAGGGGAGATACAAGGGGCTACACTTCAGATACCAACGATTGGTTACCATACTGTAAATGAGACCACATCCCAAAGAGCAGTGCAAAGTCTCATCACCATTTTAAAACAATTGTATATAGAAAAATAGCCTCATGCTAGGACTTATATCTGCGACTTTTTTTATTGCCTTGGTGCTCAATATCATCCTCAAAAAGTTTGGCTTATCTACAATCATTGGCTACATCTTAACGGGGACAGTCATCTCTTACGCTTTTGGTTTGCATAGCGTAGCAGACAATGATACGCTCAAAGAGATAGCCGAATTTGGTGTCGTTTTTTTGATGTTTACTATAGGGCTAGAGTTCTCCATGAAGCATTTAAATGCGATGCGATATGAGGTTTTTGTAGTGGGAAGTGCTCAAATTCTCTTGAGTGCATCTATCATTTTTATCCTTGCATATTATACTTTCGACCTCGATAAATACAGTGCACTCATCATCTCCATGGCAGTTGCCATGTCTTCTACAGCCATTGTTCTTAAGACATTTAACGAAACAGGCGAAATCAATAAACAATACGGCAAAAACGCCTTAGGGATTTTAATCATGCAAGATATTGCAGTGATTCCTATCTTGGTCATTATCGGGGTAATCAGTTCTAAAGAGAGCTCTTTAGAACTGATTGCATGGGGTATCGCTGTGGGCGTTCTTGTTTTGCTTGGGGTGATGTATATTGTGGGAAAATACCTTCTTGAACCATTCTTTACACAAATCATCAAATCGCACTCTGATGAGCTTTTTATTGGTTCTATTTTATTTTTAGCCATAGCCGCTTCGTATGGCGCTCATGAGATAGGTTTTTCGTACTCTTTAGGTGCTTTTGTAGCGGGAATGCTCATCGCTGAGACAAAATACAAACACCAAGCAGAAGCCGACCTTATCCCCTTTAGAGACCTGCTTTTAGGGGTTTTCTTTGTTACGGTCGGGATGCAGATAAAGTTTGACATCATACTAGAGTACGCCCTTGTTATCGTACTTTTACTCTTTGGCATCATGTTCATTAAAGTGGTGATTATTTATCTCTTAACGCGATTACGCAAAACGAACAACAAACGAACCAGTATAAAAACCGCATTTTCACTCATCCAAATCGGGGAGTTTGCCTTAGCCATCCTAGAACTTGCCCGCTCTCACTCCCTTGTTGAGGCACCGTATGGGCAAATCATGATTATCGTCATTGTTATCTCTATGGTTCTCACCCCTTTTATCTTAAACAACCTAAGTATTTTGGCAGATTTACTCATAAAACACGATATTCATGAGGCGCAAGAATCGATGTTTAGTTCCTCCACACATAACCATGTAGTTATTTTAGGGTATGGAGAATTTGGGCAAAATGTCGCAGAGAAACTAAAAAATGATGGGGAATTTTACATCATCATAGAGAACAACCCCGATATGTTTCACCTCGCGCAAACAAAACATGAGTCCGTTATCTATGGCAACGCAGCAAACAGAGAGATTCTCAAAAAAGCCTTCATCAACAGAGCAAAAAAAATAGTCGTCGCCATCAACAACACAAAAAAACTCCATCTTGTATGCCAAATAATCCAAAGGGTCGTCCCTCATGAAAAAGTCATCATCAAAGTACACGCCATGAAAGACAAAGAGATTTTATCTTTCATGGGTTTTAAAAACATCATCGTCGAAAACGAAGAGACAAGCAAACAAATCCTGAACTATATGTAACCCATGCTCTCTTCCTACCAAAAAGAAACGCGGTTACGCCCTAGCTCTTTGGCTCGATAGAGGGCTTTGTCTGCGTTGTCAAAAAGTTGCCTGAAATCATCTGATTTTGCTTGTGGAGAACTTACACCAAAAGAAGCTGTTATCTTTTTAACGGTTGAGAAATAATGTGTCTCGATGTCAACTCTTAACCCTTCAGCGATTTTATAAGCGACATATTTGTCGTTCGTGTTTATGGCGAGCAAAAATTCCTCTCCACCCCATCTAGCAAAAACATCTTCTTCTCTAATATTGTTTGATATAAGCGCAGAGAGTTCCACAAGAACACTATCCCCAACACTGTGTCCATAATTGTCATTGACCAGTTTAAAATGGTCAATATCTACTAAAATAACCGATATCTTGTCCTGAAAGGGATTTTTATCTTTGATTTGTTCCATAAAAGCATTGCGATTTAAGATTTTTGTCAAAGGGTCTATTTCTGCTTTTCTTTTAAGCTTTATATTTGCCGCTGTGAGTTCCATCTGTTTTTCTTTTAAAATAACAAGCAAATAGTTAAAAAAAGTCGCTACAAGCCCTATTTCTGTATGTTTTTCTACATGAATCTTTGATGTAAAATGACCAGATTTCATGATTTTTACTATGCTCTCAATGGTATCAACCCATGGAAGTTTTGCATTATGCTCGCTGACATTAAGACCTGTAACCTCATGTTTTTTGGAAACTCTTAAAAGTTTGATTTTAGAAAGTGTGTAAAAGAGGGTCAAACCAAGCGAAAATGCAAAAACAAAAGCAACAACAACGCCAAGGACTTGAACAAAAATAAAATCTCCACGGCTCATGTTCTCTGGCAGTGTGGCAAATAAACCCACCGCAACAGTCCCCCAAACGCCTGCAAATCCATGGATACTCACAACACTTAAAGGGTCATCAACATAAAATTTTTTGAGCAATATTTGATCAAAAAAATGCATCACGACCGCGGAACTAAAACCTATAAAAGCCGAGGTTTGAGCGTCAAATCGGTCACACCCTGCCGTGATGCCAACGAGCCCTGCAATGATGCTAAAACTAAGAATCTCAACATCTACTTTTTCTTTGTAAAACAAACTAATAGCCCAACCGCCAAAACCACCAAAAACGCCCGCCAAAACAGTATTGAGAAGGATGCCTGCCGCGGCAATATCAAATTTTAAAAGACTCCCAGCATTAAAACCAAACCAAGCAACAAAGAGGACAAAAACACCAAAAACGACAAAGTTATGATTACTTGGAGCAAAAGATTTGATTTCATTGTTTCTAAACTTTCCAATACGAGGACCTAAAACAAGCGCTCCAGCCAAACCTATCCATGCGCCCATGGAATGGACAACAGTAGAGCCTGCAAAATCTGCAAAACCAAGGGCTTTAAGCCAACCATCATCACTCCAAGCCCAATGTCCAAAAACAGGATAAATCAAAGAGGTCACAACAATGGAGACAATAATATAGGCGTTAAATTTTATACGCTCTGCAACGGCTCCTGAGACAATTGTCACCGCAGTAGCGGCAAACATGGCCTGAAAAAAGAACAGAGTCGCCTGCTCTAAATTTTTGCCATCAATCATAAAATCAGCCATTCCAAAAAAACTGTTGCCTCCGCTCCCAAACATAAGCCCATACCCTATGAGCCAAAAAAAGATGATACCAAAGACGGTATCTACCAAATTTTTCATAGCAACATTGATGGTATTTTTGGCTCTAACAACACCCGTTTCAACCATGGCAAAACCAAGCTGCATTAAAAACACCAAGTAAGCACAAACAAGAATCCATACAATATCAATAGAAGTTAAATTTTCGATAGGATGCTCCTTTTTTGGATTTTAACTCTAATAATAACTCTTTCAATGAAATTCACATGGGCTAAAATGTAGAATCTTTATACAATAATCCAATTTATAAAAATTATTTGCAAAAAAAAGCAGTAAATCTTCTCAAAAATTAACATCTTTCATATGGACAAAAGGTGATTTTGTTCACATATTTTTTTATTCCCTTCAAAATAATCTAACTTTAAGTTTCTCCTGCACAAAAAGTCAATACAATATAAACCGATTTGTCACAGACATTAAGGGGACATTATGGAAATATATATGAACGAAGATGAAATGATTGTATCTAAAACAGACCTCAAAGGTCGCATTACCTATGGAAATGAAGTTTTTATCAGAATGTCAGGGTATACAGAGGGGGAACTCTTAAATGCTCCGCATAATATTTTACGCCATCAAGATATGCCAAAAATCGTATTCAAACTTTTATGGGACCGTATACAGTCCAAAAAATCAATCAATGCTTATGTAAAAAACAAAACAAAAAATGGAGATTTTTACTGGGTTTTTGCCAATGTAACTGCTTCACTCGATACTTCTGGCAAGATTATAGGCTATTACTCAGTTCGTCGCAAACCTTCAAACAAGGGTATTGAGACTATGAAAAATCTCTATACAAAATTGCTTGAAAGTGAAAAAAATGGTGGCGTAAGCGCCTCTGGCAAGTTATTGGATGAAACACTTAAAAACGCAGGAATCAGTTATGATGAATTTATCGTTAATCTTCAAAAATAAGCAAACACTCTTTTTTATTTCTCTTAGTTTAATCGCAGCTATTTTGCTTGCTTTTACTTCCCTTATCCTTGGAGCCATTGTCCTCTTTTTTATCATAATAGGTCTCTTTTTCCCAAGCAACAGCTCTCAAGATGAGAAGCTCTTTGCGCAAATCGAAAAGGTTATGGCGCAAGGAGCTAAGGGAGAGTTTGAAGAGAGGGTTATAAATATCGCAGCAGATTCAAAATATTTCGCCCTTGCTTGGAGCTACAACAACTTGATTGACCAAGTAGAAGCATTTATGAGAGATGCCGCAAGTGCGACCAAACTTGCCGATAGCGGGGATGAAAGTGCGATTATGTTTAAAACTGGATTCAAGGGAGGGTTTTCAATTTTTATAGACCCTATCAACCAAGCGGTTCGAGGAATCCTTGATGGGAAAAAAGTTGCTGCTCAAGATAAACTCAGTAAAGCATTCAACAATATCGGCGGAGGAACAACAGGCGGACTCATTCAAATAAAAGCAGATATCGAACGAACAAGCCAAATCGTAAATACAATTGTTGTCATGCTCCTAGAGACAAAACAGATATCTGATAACAGTCTCCAATCAGTCACTCAAGTTGAAAACAATTTCGAAGACTTAAATCAAAGCATTACTCAAACATCACAGAGCGTCAAGAGCTTAAGCGAACAATCTAAGGAGATTTCAAGCATAGCAGACTTAATCAAAGACATAGCAGCGCAAACAAATCTTCTTGCCCTCAATGCTGCTATTGAAGCTGCACGAGCAGGCGAACATGGCCGTGGTTTTGCTGTTGTTGCAGATGAAGTGCGAAAACTCGCCGAGAGAACTGCCAAAGCAACACAGGAAATATCTATAACAATTTCAACCCTGCAACAAGAGACCGTTGAGATGCAAACACACTCTGAACATATGTCTGACTTAGCAACACAGTCTAGCGAGTATATGAATGACCTCTCGCATGCCATTGAAAAGTTTAGTGAGAGCTCAAGCAAATCATCCAAAGATGCCTTACAATCAGATCATGTTCTGCGCGTCTCCCTTGCAAAAATCAACCATATCATTTTTAAATCTCGAGCGTACTCTGCCGTACTTATGAATGATTCTACGAAAGAGTTTGCAAGCCACGACGCATGTGCTTTTCACAAATGGTATATTAGCGAAGGAAAAGAGCAATTTGGTACTATGAAGTCGTATCCTTTGGTAGATACGGCTCACAAAGCTTTACATAACTCAGTGCTTGGAAATATAAATTTGGTAAAAAATGACAATATTTTTACGGAAGAAAATGCTAAACGCATCATAAGTGGATTTATTGCCATGGAAACTTCCAGCGAAGAGTTGTTTGAGCATTTAAATAATATGATTATCGAAAGCAGTCGGATATAATTACTTTAACCCAAACCAATCCATGAAACCCATAATCACTTCGATGATAATGAGGACGATAATAATCCACTCTAAAAAAGAACTATGGTTATGGTTTGTCAAATCCATCACCATAACAATGTCATCTTTGATGCTATTGAGTTTGTACTCGACAACGTCAAAACGGGCTTTTAGTTCAAGTGCATAGGCAAGATTATTATAAAGAGCTTCTGCGTTTGCGTTATCCCACACGATATTTGGTTTATCTAAAAGATACAAATCTATCATCATCTCATGACGAATAAGGACCAGTTGTTTTGCAAATTTGGCAAATTTTGTCCGTTTAAAGATAGAAAAAGTATCCGAATCATCCAATAAACTTCTGCTTTTTTCATAGTAGGTAGCAAGTTTGTTTTCATACACCTCCAAAGCAACACTTTGTGAAATAACATGAGAGATAATAAGCAAACTGATTCTGTTGTGCTCTTTGAGGGTAATTTTTTGGTTGTCGATGGTAAAAAAAGTGCTTAAATCTGGATTTATCTCTATAGGATAATCTTGATAAATGTTTTGCGTTAGTAAGTTGTTGTAGGTGTCCTCTATCCCTAAAAGATTGAGCACATTTGGAATCTCCTCTTTTGGCCAGTTGATAAGCGTTAAAACATTGAAATTCGCATAGGTAATCATGCTCGTCCCAATCTCGGCATAAAGCATCGTCTCTATCCCTTTGCTCAGGGTTATTTTCAAAGCAATCTCAATCTCTGCACTACTAAGCGAACGCGTTAAATAGATAGCATATAAATCCAATTTTTGGTTCATGGTGACTCCTTCTGAAGGTTGCATTTTACACAAATATGATTACATTTCTTTCAAACAAGAGATTGCTTCGTCGTTGCCTCGCAATGACCATGCTATTTCTTCGCAATGACCGTGCTATTTCTTTGCAATGACTGTGCTATTTCTTTGCAATGACTGTGTCGTTTGCTCGCAATATCCGTCATTGCGAGCAAAGCGAAGCAATCTAAAATATACTTTACACAACCACTCCATAAACTTTTTTGATTTGGTAACAATTAGGACATAGGCATTGATAAAAAAGAATTATGCAATTAAATTTATGCTATTGTATCGCTCATTTTTTCTTAGGACTTATCGCATGAACAACACTTTTTTATGCTCCCTTGCCTGCGAGTATCTTTTATGCGCAAAGTAGTTCTCTCACTCAAAAATATATCCAAAAGTTTTGATAAAACAGAGATTTTAAAAAACATCAATCTTGATATCTATGATGGGGAATTTTTAACGCTTCTAGGACCTAGCGGTTGCGGAAAAACAACTATTTTAAGACTTATTGGCGGTTTTGAAAGCCCAACAAGCGGTTCTATTGTTATGAATGGCAAAGAGATAAACTCCCTCTCTGCGGAACATAGAGAGACAAATACCGTTTTTCAAAGCTACGCACTTTTTCCTCACATGAGCGTGTATGAAAATATCGCCTTTGGTTTAAAGATGAAAAAAATGCCAAAAGAGCAACGTGATGTCGAGGTGAAAAAAGCGCTTGAGATGGTTAAACTTTTCGCCCACAAAGAGAAAAAACCAAGCGAATTAAGCGGTGGTCAGCAGCAGCGCGTAGCCATCGCCCGCGCTATCGTCAACAAGCCACTCATTTTGCTCTTAGATGAGTCGCTTAGCGCGCTTGATTATAAACTTCGCAAAGAGATGCAGCTAGAGCTTAAAATACTCCAAAGACAGCTTGGCATCACTTTTTTATTTGTCACCCATGACCAAGAAGAAGCCCTCTCCATGTCGGATAGAATCGTGGTAATGAACAAGGGAAATATCGAGCAGATAGGGACGCCAAAAGAGGTCTATGAAGAGCCGAAAAATCTCTTTGTGGCGAAGTTTATCGGCGAGGCAAATACCTTCACCTGCACCCTTTTAGAGTTTCAAGACTCACGAGCAACTTTGCAATATAAAAACAGTGTTTTCAATCTCAAATGCACCAAAGAGCTCACTCATCAATGTGTTATGATTATTCGCCCCGAAGATTTTAGGGTGGAAAAAAATCTTGAAGATGTCAAAAGCAACAACTACTTTGCGGGGACTCTCAAAGATTTGATTTACAAAGGGACAACCATCGATTTGCTCATAGAGACACCCGAGGGCAAAAAGCTGCGAGCGAGTGAGTTTTACAACGAAGACAGCGATGCGCTTGGGTACGAAGTGGGGCAACAACTCTATGTTTACTGGGTTGAAGGGTGGGAGGTTTTACTTTCAAATGCATAAAAAATTAGGAACTTTTGCCCTTTTTAGTATAGGTATTTTGGCTTTTTGGCTTATCCTTTTTTCTTTTTTACCCAATCTGCTTGTGTTGTTTTCAAGCTTTATGACGCAAGGGGAGAGTGAGTTTTTAGTTTTTGATTTTACCTTTTCAAACTACATAAAAATCGCCGACTCACTCTACTTTTCTATCTTTTTGAGTTCTTTTAAAATCGCTCTCATCACCACACTTACAACACTCATCTTAGCCTACCCTTTTGCTTTTATCTTAGCGACATCAGCAAAAAAATATCGAGCCCTTTTACTCCTTTTGGTTATCATCCCTTTTTGGACAAGTTCACTTGTGAGAACCTACGCACTCATCGCCATTTTAAAAACAAAAGGGCTCTTCAATGCGCTACTGCTTTGGATCGGGTTCATCGACACGCCGCTTGAGATCATGTACACCCAAAGTGCAGTCTACATCGGCATGACCTATACGCTGCTCCCTTTTATGATACTGCCCATTTACGCCTCCATTGAAAAGATAGATATGCGGCTTATCGAAGCGGCGAAAGATTTAGGTGCTTCAACTCTGAGCCAATTTACAAAAATCATCATCCCGTTATCGCTTCCAGGGATTTTAGCGGGAGCCACACTGGTATTTTTGCCAAGTTTGGGAATGTTTTTTATCGCTGACATCTTAGGCGGTGCGAAAGACTTGATAGTGGGGAGTTTTATACGCAACCAATTTTTAACATTTAGAGATTGGCCTTTTGGGTCTGCGGCTGCTGTTATGCTTACGCTGCTCATGTTTTTGATGCTCTATTTTTATAGTCGGGCTGCTAAAAATATCTCGCAAAAGAGCACCCTATGACCAAAAAACTCTACGCCTCATTTATCTACTTTTTGCTCTATATCCCTATTGTTATCCTCATCATCTACTCTTTTAACGCCTCGAAATACAGCGTCCAATGGAAAGGTTTTACCCTCGAATGGTACGAGAAACTTCTCCAAAACGACTCTCTTATAGAAGCCGCGCTCAACACACTCCAAGTCGCTTTTACCTCTGCATTTGCGGCGACTATTTTAGGTGCACTTGGTGCGATTGCTTTGTACCGATATGATTTTTTTGGCAAAAAGTTTTTGAACTCTTTAGTCTATATCCTCATTATGTCGCCTGAGATTGTCATGGGCATCTCTCTTTTGATGCTTTTTATCTTTCTAACTATGCCGCTTGGATTTTGGACTCTTTTCATCGCTCATGTAACTTTTTGCGTCCCCTTTGTAATAGTAACAGTGTTAGCGAGAATGAATGGTTTTGATTTGAGTATCATTGAAGCGGCAAAAGATTTAGGTGCAAGTGAGTGGATAACTTTCAAAGCTATCCTTTTGCCAAATATTATCCCCGCTCTCTTGGCAGGATTTTTGCTCAGTTTTACCCTCTCGCTTGATGATGTCATCATCAGCTTTTTTGTCACAGGACCCGATTATGAGATACTGCCTCTCAAAATTTACTCCATGGTCAAACTCGGAGTTAAACCCGAGATTAACGCACTCAGCGCTGTCATGTTTATTTTTACTTTAGTCATGGTAGTATTATCGCAAATATTTATGAAAAAGAAAACCTTGTAACTCTCGAAAAACTCTGTTTTACTAAAGAAACATTTTCGCTTTGCGAAAAGCACTTCGCTTGTTTTCGTAGCTTTAGGGGGCATAACCATCTCGTCATTGCGAGGCATGAAGCAATCTTTGGTTATTATATAACTGCCTAACAGATTGCTTCGTGCCTCGCAATGACGGGATTTGAGTTTTGCAATGACGGGCTTCGTGCCTCGCAATGACGGGATTTGAGTTTTGCAATGACGGGATTTGAGTTTTGCGATGACGGGCTTTGAGTTTTGCAATGACGGGATTTGAGTTTTGCAATGACGAATAAAGTCATGCCAAAGAGAAACGAGAAGTAATCTTTGGCTTGAAAGAAGTTTATTAAAAAAAAGGAAAAAAGATGAAAATATTAGGATTGCTATTGGCTTTGTTTATGAGCTTAAGTGCAGCGGATAAAGTTGTTTATGTTTACAATTGGTCGGAGTATATGCCAGATGCGGTTATCAAACAGTTTACAAAAGAGACAGGAATCAAGGTGAAGTACTCAACCTATGACAGCAACGAAGCGATGTATGCGAAGATAAAAACCGCAGGTTCTTCAAGCTACGATATTATCGTCCCCTCCACTTACTTTGTGAGCAAAATGTCACGCGAGGGGATGCTTGCAAAGATAGACAAAAGCAAACTCAAAAACTACAAAAATCTTGACCCAAAACTCCTTAACAAACCTTTTGACCCAAAAGGTGACTACTCAGTCCCTTACCTTTGGGGAAGCACGGGTATTAGCTATAATGCAAAGATGTTAGGGCAAAATGCCGTAAAATCATGGAGTGATTTGTGGCTTCCTAAATATAAAAATAGTGAACTTTTAAATGACGATATGCGCGAAGTTTTCGGTATAGCGCTCAAAGTTTTGGGCTACTCAGCAAACTCTACAAATCCTAAAGAGATAGAAGCAGCCTACCATAAACTCAAAACGCTCATGCCCAATGTAAAAATGTTCTATTCAGAGTCGCAAAAACAAGTCTACTTAAACGAAGAGGTCTCTTTGGGGATGAATTTTAACGGCGAAGGGTTTATGGCAAACGAAGAAAATCCCGATATCAAATATATCTATCCAACAGAAGGGGCACTTATTTGGATTGACTCTTTAGTTATCCCTAAGGGGGCAAAAAATATTGAGAATGCACACCGTTTCATAGACTTTTTGTTAAGACCTGAGATAGCCAAAGCGATAAGTGAGGAGATAGGTTACGCTTCACCAAACACAGAAGCTATCAAACTCTTAGATGCCAAATCGAAAAATAATCGTATGATTTACCCAACAGCCAAAGACCTCGCAAAAAGCGAATTTCAAACAGATGTAGGGAAGTCTTTAAGCGTTTATGAAAAATATTGGGAAATGCTCAAAGCAACAAACTAATAAACGGATATACGCACTAAAACGAGTTTGTCCGTTTTAGTGGTGTTAGTTTTTTTGATACTGTAGCGAGAATTATTTTGATATAATCAATTGCAAAAAAAGGAGATTTTTTGAATAGTGTCAAACTTAGTAAATTAACACTCCAATTTTTATTGTTACTCTGCATTGGTATCATCGGTTATATGGCTATCATGAACAGAACAGAGTCGCTTATCAATGAGAGATACTCAAATATCTCCAAAGATATGCGCCAACATCTTGTGACCCTTATCAAAGAAAAAGAGGGGACGATTTTACAAATATCTTTGGCTATGGCTGAAAATGAAAAGATAAGAAATGCCCTTCTAACAAGAGATACATCAAAAATACAACTCGAAGAGTTCTCTTTGAAGCTTAGAAAAGAGACGGAACTAAAAAATATTTGGTTTCAGATTATTGATGCTGATGGGAAAAGTTTCTACAGAAGTTTTAGTCAAAAGAGTGGTGATGACCTCAGCAATGTTCGCTCTGATGTAAGCAAAATCATAAAAAATCCTCATACTCTTACAACTATTAGTGTTGGTAAATTTGCCCTCTCTTTAAAATCTATGGTTCCTATTTATGATGGAACTAGATTTATTGGCATTTTTGAGACTATCTCACGGTTTAACTCTATAGCCCTAAAAATGGCTCAAAATAAAGACAAAACTATTATTTTAGTAGACAAATCTTATAAAAATAAACTTGATCATGCTGATAAAAATAAATTTATTCAAAACTATTTTGTAGCTAATAATGCCCCTGATGAAAAACTCCTTCAACAAATAGCGCAAAAATCTGTAAAATCGGTCATTTCGTGTAAAGATGAGTTTAGTATCTGCTCTGCACTCAACTCTATCGTAAACATCTACACTCTTTATGATGACCTCCAAAAACCTATGGCACATTTTATTATGGCCCATGATTTAAATGATGTCTATTTGCAAGATATTTATCAAATCCGCAACACCCTTTTTATAGTATTTTTTGGTTTGCTTTTTGGAAGTGCTGGGATATTTTTATATTACCAGTCAAAACGAGAACTCATCGAGGAGTTAAACTACAACTTACAAGAGATGGTGAGCATCAAAACAAAAGAGCTCTCGCATCTTGCACACCATGACCCACTCACAGGGTTAGCAAATCGTCTTTTCTTTTTAGAAATTGCCGAACTTGCCATTGAGAGTGCAAAAAGAGACGCTTCAAGCATTAGTATTTTATTTTTAGATCTTGATAGATTTAAAGATATTAACGACACACATGGCCACCATACGGGGGACGAACTCCTAAAAATTGTTGCAAAAAGGTTGAAACTCTGTATCCGAGCTGAAGATACAGTCTCACGACTCGCGGGAGACGAATTTACGATTTTACTCAAAAATATTACAGATGATACCCTTGTAGGCATTGTTGAAAAAATTATAGATACCGTTCAAAAACCTATTGAATCCAATAACAACATCCTCTATATAACTTTTAGTGTCGGTATCAGTTGCTTTCCAAGAGACGGTTTGGATATCAATACACTCATGAGCAATGCTGATACGGCTATGTATAAAGCCAAAGAGCTTGGAAGAAATATGTATCAATTTTATGATGAAAAGATGAGTGAATATATCACGCAAAGGCTCACACTTGAGAAAAATCTCAAAATCGCGCTTCAAGAGGGGCAGTTTGAGCCTTTTTATCAGCCACAAATAGATGCTTACCATGAGCGCATTATTGGGGCAGAAGCCCTTGTGCGATGGAACTCTCCTGAACTTGGAATCGTTTTGCCAAACCTATTTATCCCCATCGCCGAACAAACAAGCTTAATCGTCAAAATAGATCTTTGGATGATGCAAAAAACGATGAGCCAATTTATGGAGTTGCACAATGAAGGGATTAATGCGGGAAAATTATCCCTAAACATCTCTGCAAAACAGCTTGAGAGCCGAGATATCATCGAAAATATCACAACCATTTTACACCAAACAGGTTTTGATGCAAAAAATCTTGAACTAGAGATTACCGAAAGAGAGATGATGCGCGACCCTGAGACAACTATAAAAGTGCTCAATAAATTTAAAGAATTGGGAATCAATATCGCCGTGGATGATTTTGGCACAGGACACTCTTCCCTTTCATACATCAAACGCTTGCCAATAGACAAACTCAAAATAGACAAAAGTTTTATAGACGAGGTAACGCATGACAAAGGAGATATTGCCATTGTCCGCTCAGTTATCGCGATTGCCAAACATTTAGATATGGACATCATCGCTGAGGGTGTTGAGACACAAGAACAAAAGGACTTTTTAGTACAAGAAGGGTGCTTTAAAATACAAGGATATTTTTACTCTAAACCACTCACCTTACAAGAGTATAAACAATTTTTGCTCTCCTAGCATACATTTACCCATTCGTGCTATGATTTTGAGCTTTACCAAATTGAAATTCAAACAAAAAACTTACCATACAAGGAAATACCATGAATAGAAGAGACGCTATAAAATTGACCGCAGCGGCAGCTTTGCTCACAGCACTCAGTGCCACAGCAGAAGAAGAAGTTTTTAAAAACCGTGAAGAGATGAAGCCAGAAAATCCAGCAAAACTTCAAGAATCAGAGCTCAAACACACTCCACAAATAACGATTGGTAAAAAAGATGCCAAAGGGTACACACCTGTTTCTATCACAGTGGGACAAGGCGGCATCATCCACCCAAGCACACCTGAGCACTGGATAGATTTCGTAGAGCTTTATGCCGATAAAAAACGTGTTGGCAAATCGGAACTAGAAGCAGAAATTTCCCGTGGCGCAGTGACATTCGCCGTAAAACTCGACCAAGTAAAAACACTTACAGCAAAAGCAGGATGCAACCTACACGGCATCTGGACAAGCACCCTCGCACTCTAAAAATCTTTTTTTATGAAGAGGAGTTTCTCAAAATTTGAGGAGCTTCTCTTGACTTCATAGTTTTACAAATCCACCAAAGATAGAGTACAATTGCCTAAGAACCTTTGAAACGATTATAAATGCAAACTATTACATTAGAAGTTCGAGATGATTACGATGAAGTATTCAATAGACTTCTTGCATAACCTACTTTTAGATTGCTTCACTTCGTTCGCAATGACGGTATGGCGAGGCAACGACGAAGCAATGATGGTCATGGCAGCAATGACCGTCATTGCGAACGAAGTGAAGCAATCTAGGTTATGTTTTCTTTACACCAGCTTATCCGCTCCAAAATGAGCCGCTCCCAAGAGAGCTGTTTCTTGGTTGAGGGATACTCTTACGGGCATATTTGCTAGCATTGCCTCAAATCTCCCTTTTGCCTTAAACGCTCGCATGAAGTCACCGTTGGTTAAGAGAGGTAAAATTTTCGGTGCTATCCCTCCGCCGATGTAAATGCCCCCTAGCGACATTGATTTAAGGGCGAGATTGCCAGCTTCTGCTGCATAAATCGCAACAAATAGGTGCAAACTCTCCAAACACAAAGGGTCGTTTTGCTGTAGGGCGCATTGGCTTATGAGCGCACTTTTATCTTTGTCTTGAGCTATATTTTTCATCTCTTGCGGCTCAGGCGCAAATCCGCTTTGGAGTAAAAACTCATAAATCTCTGAGATTCCCACACCTGATACCACCCTTTCATAGCTCACATGATGTGGAAACTTTTTACGCAAAAAGTGGAGCAATGCATCTTGCTGCACTGTCAATGGCGCAAAATCCGTGTGTCCGCCCTCGCAGCCGATAGGATGGTATTTTTGTGTGTCATAAAATAACATCGCCTCACCAAGTCCTGTCCCAGCAGCGATGACAGCACGATTTCCCTCGTGGGCTTTTGCATGAGGGTTCAGATCACAAAACTCCTCATCTCGCACATGGAGCATCCCGTACGCCATCGCTTCGAGGTCATTTAAAAGATAGACTTTTTGAGTCTGCAACTGCACTTGTAAACCTGACGTCGTTATCTCCCATGGAAGATTTGTTGTGCGGCAATTTTTGTTTATGATGGGACCCGCTATCCCAAAACATGCAACGTCTATCTGTTGATGTTGCGTTTTAGCCTGAAAAAGGGCTATTACATCAGCAAATGTAGAAAAATCTTTGCTAGAAAACGTATCCTGATGCTTGAGTATAGGTTTGCTCCCTACAACTTCATAGAGTGCCAAATGTGTTTTTGTCCCGCCTATATCGCCTGCTAATAACATTTTTTTTCCTTATATATTTTTACCTTCTCGGAAGTATGACTTCAGTCGTACCTTATTGTCATTTAAACCAAAAGATACGACTAAAGTCGTACATCCGAATGAGGTCGTACATCCGAGCACAAACGCTTAAATCAATTGATTTTTGACAAATGCGTTGTAGTGACCCTCTTCGCCTTCGAGCTCTTTGTGGGTCCCTTTTTGGACGATTTTGCCCTCATGAAGCACATAAATCATGTCTACATTTTTCACTGTGCTGAGTCTGTGCGCGATGGTTATGACAGTTTTTTCCTCCAAAAGCGGCATGAGAGCCGCAAAAAGTTTCGCCTCAGTGTGAACGTCCAGCGCAGAGGTTGACTCATCAAAAATAACCACACTCGGATTTGCGATTATCATCCTCGCAACACTGAGCCGTTGACGCTCTCCACCTGAGAGTCGGATACCATGACGTCCTACAATGGTATCGAGTTTGTTTTCCATTTTCTCCACCATTTTGCCTAGTTGCGCGATTTGCAGCGCTTCATAAATTTGCCCATCCGTGATACTCTCATCGCCCATGGTAATGTTAAAGCGCAAAGTGGAGTTGAAAAGTATCGGCATTTGAAGGACTAAAAATATCCTCTCGCGAAGGGAACTTTTGTCTAAATCTTCTATGCTTATAGCGTTATAACTGAGTGTACCGCTTTGTTTTTCATAAAATCCTGAGAGCACCTGTGCCAGAGTAGTTTTGCCGCTTCCGCTTGCTCCGATGAGGGCGATTTTTGAGCCTGAGTCTATCTCTAGGGAGATATCTTCAAGGATGTTTTTATCTTGAGTATAGGCGAAATACAACCCTTTTGCAGCAATATCAACATGAGAAGATGTGAGGATTTTCTCTCCTGTATTTTCTGTTTTGAGGGTGAGTATTTTGTTGATGCGCTTGAGTGCCGCCATCGCCGAAGCGTAAGAGTACTGCATAGAGAGGATGTCTTGTACAGGGGTCATGATAAACCAGATATAGCCAAACATAGCAAACATCATCCCGATACTCAGGTCGCTATATGCCACCAAAAGGAGTCCAGATGCTCGCAAAAGTTCAAAAGCTACCAAAAAAATTGTATACGAAAGTTTTTCATACGCGACGCTTTTGTAGCCAAATTCATTGGAAGCTGTTTGGATATTTTTTGCCCCCTCTGTCGCTTTTTGAAAAAAATACTCCTCTTTGTTGCTCGCTTTTATCTGTCCGTACAAATCAAGCGTCTCTCCTACACTCTCTTGAAAATTCTCAATAGCTTGGTTTTCTTCTTTTTTGAGATTGCCCACTTTTTTGGACATTTGCTTGCTCAAAAGCATGATGATAGGCTGGATGATAAGGATTAAAACCCCTAAAATCGGGTCTATCATCATCATGACAACGCCCACCGCGAGCAGTGTCAAAACGGAAGAGACGAGTTTGCTCACACTGTTGATGATAAACCCATCGAGTGTGTTGACATCAGTGATAAGGTTGGCTGTGATGGCGCCGCTGCCTAGTGTTTCGTACTCATTCATGGAGGCAATTTTGAGATGTTCTATGAGGCGTTTGCGTATCATGAAGGTGACATATTTGGCTATTTTTGTAAAGACTTTCGTGATGATAACACCAAAAACAAAGTAGATAAAGCGTAAAAATATCACCGCAAATGTCACGATAGCAATGGAGGTAAAAGCGCTTGTGCTGCCTAAAACATAGTTGATAGAGTGGACAATATAAGAAGGCTTATCTAAAAGCACCTCATCAACCATCACAGGGAGCATAAGCGGGATAGGGACACTTACTAAAATAGCCACAAGGGTGACAATCTGACCCCAAATCAGCGCTGGTTTTTTATCCAAAATAAGTTTAAACATTGATTTTAAAGTGATTTCATTATGATTCATGATGCTATTATAGCTACTAAATAAAAAACTAGCTTATTAATATTTGAGCAATTTGTGATATACTAAAAGATATACTAAAACGTTTAAAGGATGTTGTATGCATATGAAATATTGGGTTGTATTTGTGGTAGTTTCATTGCTCCTGCTCCTCTCTGTCAGTGTGTCATTTATGAACTATTTTGTTTCACTTGAATCAACTCAAAAGCAGTTACAAAACAGATCACTCCCCTTAACTACGGACAATATTTATACGGAGATTCAAAAACATATTATTGAGCCCAATTTGGTGGCATCGATGATGGCGGAAGATACTTTCTTAAAAGAGTGGCTGATACACAGGGAAGAAAGTGATGAAAATATAAAAAATTATTTAGAGGCAATTAAAAATAAATATGGAATGCTTACCGCCTTTGTAACATCCCAAAGCACACAAAACTACTATAGCGCAAAAGGTTTTGTTGAGCAGATGCGCGAAGATAACCCAACCAATAAATGGTACTATGAATTTAAAGATTCCCCATTAAAACATGAAATAAATCTGGACTATAATGAACACATAGACAACTCTATGATTATGTTTATAAACCATAAAATTTTTGACACTGACTACCATATGATAGGTGCTACAGGTGTCGGATTTAAGATTTCTTATATAGATGAAATGCTAAAAAAATTCAGACTGGAATATTTGTTTAATGTTTATTTTATTAATGACAAAGGGGAGTTTATCTTATATGAACGGGATTTTCATAAGATAAAAGATATCAATCAAATTAAAGAATTGTATGCCCAAAAAGATAAAATAATCAACAAAACAGGCGGAGTGATAGAGATATACAAAGATACGGAAAAATACCTCATAAATGTTAAATATATATCAGAATTAGATTTATATTTAATTGTTGAAGCGAAAGTTTCTACTTTCACACAAGAAGTTAAACGTATTTTTTACATCAACCTATTAGTTTCTTTGCTAGTTACACTGCTTGTGACGCTGGTAATTTTAAAGACCATCAGTGTTTATAACAAAAAACTCGAATATATGGCTAGCTATGATACGCTGACAAATTTATCAAATAGAAGAAGATTCAATATAGATTTTAAAGAAATATTTCTTTTGAAGAGTAGGCAAAAGAATCAGTTATCTCTCTTGTTTTTTGATATCGACAATTTTAAAAGTATCAACGATACTCTTGGTCACCAAATCGGGGATGAGGTACTTAAAAGATTTGCTCAGATTGCAAAACTAAGTGTACGACAAACAGACCTTCTTGCAAGATGGGGAGGAGAAGAATTTATTGTTGCTTTTATTGATTCTTCTTTGGAGAATTCACAACTCATTTCTGAAAAAATAAGGGTTTCTATAGAAATGGATACTGAACTTTATAAATTAGTTGGACATAGTGTTACTGCTAGTTTCGGACTCACTGCCGTTCTTGAGCAAGACACAATAGAGTCTGTTATAAAACGTGTTGACAATGCCATGTACCAAGCAAAAAAAGAGGGCAAAAATAGAGTTGTTGTATTGTAAAAATATCTTTTTTTTAAGGTAAAATTTCGAAAATTATTTGAGAGAGAATCCTTGTGAGCGATATGAAAAGAGTACCATTTAGTGACAGCTACAGAGACAAGAAAAATGCTGTTTTTTTAGCCATCTATGTCAATGCTATTTCTCCATGGAAATATTTCAACGATGATATCAAGAGCGTGCGATGCCCTGCTCTCATCATGATAGACAGATGGGACGGAAGAATGGGCTTTCCAGGGGGAACTGTTCATGAGGGCGAGAGCCTTTTAGACGCACTAGTACGAGAAGTAAAAGAGGAGATAGGGATAAACGTAAAACCCGACAAGGTAAAACCCATAGCCTCTCATGAGTGGAAAATTGCCACACATTTATATGGTTTAGAGGTGCAAGAAGCCGAATTTTTGCACATCTACTACCATATGCTCAACAATTTTTCCCGCTCCATTTTGCTTCATGCCTACGAAGAAGGTGACAAATCGCACTTCATGTCGGAGATAACAGGGATAAAAATCATCCCGTTAGTCCAACACGAAGGCAAAGGAATCAACCTATTTTTACAAAACAGCTTCGCAGGCTCCGCCAAAAATGAACTCCTCATCATGCTCGATGAAGTTTTTCATATAAAGATACACTAGAGACTGCCGCGTCGTTTCACTCCTCGCAGTGACGAGATGAAGACAAATGCCCAATCATCGCAACCCTCATTTCGTCATCGCGAAGGAGGTGAAGGCAAATGCCCAATCATCGCAACCCTCATTTCGTCATCGCGAGGTACGAAGCGATCTGTTAGGGTTTTACAACCAAGAAAAGAGAAAAATCTTAAGTAACGCTTATGTTTTTATTTTCCAATCCTTTGTTTGATAAGGGTGCAACTCGTGTGAAAATACCATAACCAGGTATTTTTAAAGTCGCACTTCACTTCCAAGAACAGTTCAAAGCCATACTTGCAAATACTAAAAATTTTTACAATTTTACTAAAGTTATTTTCTCCCCAGTCGATTTAGTTAAAGTCAAGGCATGGATGCCAAGATAAATAAAACTTACAGAGCGAAAGGCTCTTACCCAAAAAGGATTTACCATGGGATTTAGAATTAACACAAACATTGCAGCGATGACTGCACACACAAACGCGACTATGAATAACAGAAATTTAGATGGTTCTCTAAATAAACTCTCTTCAGGTCTTAGAATCAACACGGCTGCTGATGATGCATCAGGTCTTACTATTGCAAACTCACTTCGTGCACAAGCTAGTTCACTTGGTCAAGCTGTATCTAACGGTAATGATGCTATCGGTCTTATCCAAACTGCTGATGGTGCTTTGAGTGAGTATTCAAATATTTTAAATACTATCAAAACTAAATCTGTTCAAGCAGCTAGTGATGGTCAAAATACAGCTTCTCGTCTTGCAATTCAAAAAGATATTGATCGTTTGTTGGAGAACTTGAACAATATTGCTAAAACAACATCGTTCAATGGTCAAAAACTACTTTCAGGAACGTTTACAAATAAAGAGTTTCAAATGGGTGCGACTGCCAATGAAACGATTAAAACTTCTATCAGTTCTGCTGAAACAAGTCAAATTGGACAAACTACGCAAGCGCGTTTGGATATCCAAGGTGAAGGTGTCAATCAGTTGACATTAATCAGTGGCAGAACAGGTGAAAGCTTTTCGCTTGAGCCAATTGAAATCCTCTCTAACAACAAAGCAGCCAACGGTCTAGGTGCAGTAGCAGATCAGATCAATAAGTACTCTGCTGAGACAGGCATTACAGCTAAAGCGGTTGTTAATGTTACAACAGATGCAATTACAGCAGGAACTACGGGGTTAGATTTTAAAATCAATGGCGTTCTTATTGGTGCTATCAATGTTGCTGCCAACGACAAAGATGGCACATTACTTAATGCTATCAACAAAAAAACTAGCGAAACAGGTGTTGCTGCTACCAAAAATCAAGATGGTACAATCATGCTCAGTTCAAAAGATGGTCGTGCCATTGAGACAACGGGTGACATCTCTGGTATAGGAAATACAACAATAGCACAGCTAAGTACTATAGGGTATCTTGAAGTGGCGCAAGCGGGTTCTTCAACGTTTCAAATCAAAGGTGCAGACAATGCTGCAGCGGTAGGTGAAGATTTGGTACTTGACAGTACCACTAAAATGACAGCGATACAAGATTCTTCACTTGCAATAGGCAGTATAATCGCAGCAAGTAGTACACTTGCGGCAGGTTCTACTACTGGTGTTGAAATCACTGTTTCATCCAGTACATTTGGAACACCAGGTACTGCAGGTGTTGGAGAATTAAGTTTTGATGGTACTTTAGCGGTTGGAACGGTACTTAATACAGGAACTGTTATTGCCCAAGGTACAACACTTACTTCTACAATAGAAGTTGATGGTGCTGGTGCTAATGTTGCGTTAAGTTCAAGTATGTTGGTTAAAGCCGGTTCAAAATTGGCTAATGGTACTGTTCTTGATGCAGGGACTGTGTTGCAACAAGATATTATCTTAGCTGATAAAACGACGTATAAAGCAGGGACAACACTTGCAACCGATCTTACATTAGATAAAGATGTAATCATTATCAAAGATTTTACTATGATAAAAGATTCTTTAAATGGAGACGCGTCACTTGCTTCAGGAAGTACTTTAGTCGCGGGCAGTACGTTAGGTGTTGCCATTACACTACAAACAGATACAACATTGGCTGCTGATATGGTTATCAAAGCTGGAAGTACTATCGCGAGTGGAAGTGTCATGGCAGTGGGTAGTGTTATGGGTGATGATATCTATACTGGTGCTAGTGATCTTACTACAACATCTGAGACATTATTGAAAGTCGGCTCCACGATTGCTTCAGGCAGTACACTGGCTAAGGGCTCTACTATCGGTGGAGAAGTGAAATTAGCAAGTGATCTTGATTTGTCCCAGGGCGAAGATATGCTCATTAAGGCAGGCTCTATGATTGCTAGTGGTAGTATTCTCAAAGCAGGAACGCTTCTTGAACAAGACCTTACTGCTGCACAAGCAGGAGATGCTGATGGTGCCGGTCTAAAAGCAGGAACTGTCTTAGGAAATGATATTACAACTGCGGCAGACATTTATGTCACTAAAGACATGGTTTTTCTTAAAGGTGCCATTGAAGGTGATGCTTATGGTTCACTTAAAGCAGGTTCTACCTTAGCAGCCAATGGCGAAGGTCAAAATAGCGTTAAACTAGGTGAAGAAGAGTTTACAAATCTCTCCGACATCGATGTCACATCCCTTAAAGGTGCGATGAGAGCTATCACTACGCTAGAAGCAGCGATTACTGATCTTGATACAATTCGTTCAGACTTAGGTTCTGTACAAAACCAATTGGTGAGTACAATTAACAACATTTCTGTAACACA
>JFJP01033773.1_pt1 | contig 36897 bp, 22 predicted proteins | sample 431651 | NCBI WGS metagenome assembly JFJP01 (sample SAMN02602958, study PRJNA72255) | Microbial mat metagenome, whole genome shotgun sequencing project. | biome: fresh water; feature: sink hole; material: water; isolation source: purple microbial (photo- and chemosynthetic) mats found in... | reverse complement strand
AGTGCCAAGCGCACGGTGTGCTGCTGACAAACTGTGTAGCCCACGAGTGCAAAAAGTGCGGAAAGCCATTGCTCTATGTGGAAATTGAAGTGGAGTACCACGGGGTTTGTGGACACGTCGATGGCATTGTGGAAGTACAGGCGGGCGAGTACGTAATTTTAGATTACAAGACTGCGAGCAGCAACAAGTTGTCACGCAAGAAGTTGCCGTCGCACGAGAACTACAAGCAGTTGAGCAGTTACGCTTACATCCTATGGAAGAAATACAAGCTCAATGTTGTTGGTTTTAGTTTGCTCTACGTGACCCGTGACAATCCAGCAGTGTTCAGTGAATATTATTTTGACTGGTCCACTGAGGTGCAGCAAACCACGTTGGAGTTTTTACGCAGCCAAGTAAAACGGTATCGGGCTGGCATTGCTGCGTGGAAGCAGTCCAACGTGGATTTGGCCATTGCCGCCAAACCGTGCGCCAGTGAAGCCGACTACCGGGCGAACCAGCACGTTTACAGCGAGTGTGCTCACCTTGATGTGTGTTTCACTAAGCGACTCAAGCAGCACTTGGAACAACAAATTGCTGAGATGAAAACCAGCGATGACGACTAGACCAATCCCAGATTTTCCCGACTATGAGGTGAGCCACACTGGCCGAGTGTGGTCACACCACGGAAAAGGTAAATGGCTACGACCCCAAATTCACAAAGGAGGTTATTTGCAGGTATGTTTATACCACAATAATAAACGGTGCGCACTCTATGTGCACAGATTGGTTGCCACGGTATGGGTGACAAACCCGCACAATTACCCACACGTGAATCACATGGATGGAGACAAAACCAACAACCACTACCGTAACTTGGAGTGGGTTACTGACCAGCAAAATAGAAAACACGCCCACGCTACCGGCTTGCGAAAAGAACCAGATATTAGTCCAGTGTGTCGCTACAGCCTGAGAACTGGTAAGAAGTTGCGTACTTATCCGTCCATAATTGCAGCGCATCGCTCTAGTGGTGGTAGGTGCGGTATTGGTGCGATATCAAAAGCTGCGGGTGGCCAAACTATAACTGCCGGTGGCTACCAGTGGCGACTTGCCAGTGACAAGATTGCACGGTTGCCACCACTCACCGATTCACAAATAAACAACGCAATTAACACTTGTGCTAATTACCATGTGAAAAACGTAACGACTGGCGAAGAATTTTGTACCAATGCGGAAGTTCGAGCCGCTGGTTATAATCCAATTTGCGTAGCTGCTGCATTAGCTGGGCGTGCTCGCACTCACGCAAACTGCTACTGGAAGAGATTATCATGAAAAAAATTCATGCTCCTATATTCGGTACCACACGCAGTGGTAGACCAATGGTCTTTAAGTCTGAGGCCATGTCGCCCCACCCAAATCCACGTGAGCTTGACCCAAGTGAGTTTGTGGGTAACGGAAAAACACTCAAGCAGTTGTTGCGTAATACACCAGTTTTGCAGCTCAACAACAGCCATGATGTGGTGTTGCGATCTTACGATGGAAACTGCAAAACCCAGGGCGGGTATCCCGCAGTGACTGCCACCACAGTGTCGCAAAATACCGCGTCCAAGCGCCCACCAGAAGAACACAAATGTTTTGTCATTGGTTTGGACAAAGCGTTGGACAAACCGCTAAAAGTAAATTGGGCCAAGATGACACAGTTTGCTACCACGTATAGCAAAAGAGCGTGGTCTAAGTTGTACAAAATCAACAAGTACAAGCAGCACGCATTTTTAGTCGGTATGGCCAATTGGTTGGATAGCAACTTGGATGAGTTTTCCCGTGAGTTTGTAATCAAACTCACCACATTTGCTACCAGTGCTTTTCCCAAGGTTGAGCACAAATTTGATCAGTTTGTGAGTGGTGTGTTGAACACGCGCAACAAGCGAAAATTCTGTGCCGCACACGCGCAACAAGCGAAAATTCTGTGCCGCCGTGGCTGCGTTTGCTGAGCAAGCCAGTGCAACCTACAGTTCCGACATTGGCAAAAATCGCATAGAGCCAATCTGTGAGCAAAAACGCGTGGTGGTCATTTGTAGTTGTGAGTGGTACTGCTTTGTGCTTGAGTACGCTAACACGGTGAATGGGTGCGGCAGGATATTGTACAGCAATGGTGAACCGGCTGTAGTAAAAAACCCACGCAATTCACCTGGTTTGTGCAAACATTTGGTTCGTGTAGCGAACGAGATTCTAAAGTTGCGTGACTAGGAGCAAGTATGAAAGTAACAATGTTTCCAAACTACGAGGTTTTTTGTGATGGTAGAGTTTGGTCGCATTTGAGTGGAAAATATCTGCGGCAAAGTAATGGACTTGGACCATATTTACGTGTGTGTTTATGTCTAGGCGATGCGCGGCATACTATATTGGTGCACCGATTAGTAGCAACCGCATGGATACCAAATCCACACAACAAACCACAAGTAAACCATCTTGACGGTAACAAACACCACAATCATTACCGCAATTTGGAGTGGGTTACCCATCAGGAAAATGCACAGCACGCTGCGGCTACTGGATTGTCGCACCATGTTCCGCTATGTTGCTACAGCCTTGATGGTAAGTTACTTGCTACTTACGAGTCAAGCGTTATTGCAGCCAAAGCTGTTGGTGGTAATAAGGGCAATATACGTGAAGCTGCTAAAGGTAGAGAACGCACTGCATGTGGTTATAGGTGGCGACTAGCTAGTGATCAGTTGCTATGGTTGCCACCACTAGAACCCTTACCACCGCGCAAATTGCGTGTGTGCACGAAATTCTACAAAAATATTACAACTGGTGAAGTATATGACTACCGATCTTTGCTACAATCTGGTTATGACATTAGTGGTGTGTTAGCAGTGTTGTCAGGTCGCCAAAATACGCACGCCGGTTGTCAGTGGGAACGAGTTACTGAGTAACTGGAGAAAATTTTGGCACAACCTACGTTCCAAGTAACGGCGTGCGAGTTGACGCGAACCGCTGACCTTTGTCCAAAACCAGCACCAAACGTGCTGGTAACAAATGTCGCCACCAACACTGACTGCAAATGGCACCATGTGTGCGGTAACCTAGTTTGGAGAAAATTTTGGCACAAACACGAGTCTGGTCAGCAGTAGAAAGTGCAGCCAACACCGGTTTTGGCTTTGGCGTGGCAATTCTCACGCAGATGTTGGTGTTTCCGTGGTTTGGTATGCACCCAACCTTGGCACAAAATATCCAAATTACCGCAATTTTCACTGTGATTAGTGTGTTGCGGGGCTACGTTGTTCGTCGCGGGTTTGAACGCTGGCACCGCTACCAGCGCAGTCATCGTACCAAAATGTAAATAATCACTACAAGCTGCTCGGAGATTTCACCTTGTGATAATTTCTCATTTTTACTCACCAGCCCGTATGAAACTTCTCCACAGTCGCGGCGTGGACAGCTACAGTGTGTTGCGTGGCAAGGAAAAGTTTGATTTGGATGAGTTTGTTACCAAAATATCCACAAACATTGCCGGTATGCGATCCAAAACCGTGGGCACTGCTAGTCAGCTAAAAGCTCTGGAGCGGATTTTTGAAAATCCATTCCGCTCCAATTACACGTTGGCAATCACCAGTTGGCCTAGTGATTTGCGAGCCAAACAAGTCGCAGTGTCACTCATGTCACGCGCCATGTTTTTGCAAAACTCAACCAAGTCGAAGGTTTTGCTGGCACGCCGCCTACCGTTGTGGTATCGCATCTATGGCGGTTTTGAGTGTGGCTTGCGTGATAAACCAGAGGAAGCTCCTCCGAGTTTGCTGGTGTTGAGCAATGTGGCGGAGAACTCCACAAACAGTAAAATTGAAAAAATTAGGGATTTGTTGGAACGGTATTCGGAAATACCACGTGTGGTAGTGATTGGTGGCAGCACTGACCCACTAACTTTTTTTGCCACGAAGTTGTTTTATCCACTGAAAATGGGCCTGTTTTTGGGGCCAGAAACCAAACAACGTGAAATTGTCCTGTAACTTGGAGAAAACCTGTGCTTTTTGTGAAAATCATCCCCAAACCTGGTGCGTGGCACGACCACTTTGCTGTGATGCCAGTCACTATCACTTCCACAAACCCCGACAAGTCTATGACTGTGACTACTGCGTGGTTGACCACGGTGGAACGGCGGTTTGAAACCAATCTGAGCGGTACGCGCCAATGGCAGTATCGGATCAAAGCTACTGAGGAGATGCAACTGTGAGCGAACAAGTGTGGAATGCCGCAACGGCCAAGCTGTTGGAAGTCGCCCAAGACCTTGGCTACGATTTTGTGCTCTATGTGGCCAAAGCTCCAAAAATTGCAGCACAGGAGTTGGATGAGCAAACAGCGCTGATTATCAATGCAGCTGGCTTGGATCAAGCAGTGTTGGCCGAAAACGAAGATATGCAAGTGGTAAGCTCCAAAAAACACTTGTTGGCAGCAGGCATGGCACTCAGTAGCGTGCTAACCAGTGACACCACTGGCTACAGCCTGACTCGTTACGCATTAGCCCATGCCAAAGCTGAATTGGCTGGCATGGAACTACTCATGCAAGCGGATGAAGACTATGGATTTGATGAAGACGACACCGACACCGACCCAACCTGAGCAACCGGTTCCAGCAACAACTGCTGATTTGCTAAATCAGGAAATTTGGCAAATTTTGCAAGAAAACGGGTACCTAGACTACCTTCCTCAACCAAGCCTCAGTGAATAGCACTTGACCGGTTGCCCCATGCCACGGGGCAACCGGTTTTTTTGTGGCTGGTATTTACTAATTTACCTACAGGTGAAAAAATTGCAAAATCAGCGCCCTGACTGCTAATCTTGAGGAAATAACTCCATGTCCTTTTCAAACAATCCGTCGGCTGGCGTATATGTACGCGAAATCGACTTGTCGCAACGTGTTGCCAATGTTAGTACCAGTATTGGTGCCATCATCGGCCAGGCGCGTAAGGGGCCAGTTGGTGTACCCACGCTAGTTACCAGTGTGGAAGATTACCTGGAACGTTTTGGTGAACCCAGCCCGTTGCTAGGGTTTATGACGTACTGCGCCCTCCAATTCCTGTCAGCGAGCGACCGCATCTACGTGACGCGACTGACTAAACAAGCCTTGACTGCTGGCATGTATTGGACGGTTGATGACGCTAGTGCCATCGTACCCAATCTTTTCCTAAATGCGTTTGATGACGGTACCAACCAGCCTCTTGGTGTTGACGATCCAGCCACCAATATGGGGTTTGATTCCAGCGATCCTGCTGCCGCCAACATGCTTGGGATTTTTTATTGTGACACTCCTGGCGTGTGGAACAATGACTACAGTGTGCGAATCCGGCCCAGCAATAAGAGCGGCAAGCCACCAGGCGTTGACCACGACACTCTTGAGTTCTACGTGGATGTGTTCAAGTTCTACGATTCCCCCAGTGACTATCCTATTGAGAGTTTTTTGGTAAGCCGCGAACACAAAGTCGATGGCTTTGGTAGGTCGATGTATATTGAAGATGTGATAAACGCCAAGAGCAAGATTGTGCGTTTCAAGGACAACGTGTTTTGTGGGCAAGTCCCAGTTGTGCAGAGTTGTTTTGAGTTTCTCGATGGTGGTTCTGACGGTGACACTCCAGATACTTTTCAAATTGTAAACGCTTGGGATGCGTATTTGGACACTGAGCAGTTGGACATAAACATCCTAATCAATGCTGGCTATGCCGTGGAAGAAATCCACCGTAAAATGGACTACGTGGCTAGCACTCGCATGGACAGTGTGGCAATTCTGGATGTTCCCAAAGAGTATCAACGTGAAGTAGCACAGACAATCTACTACCGCAAAGGTTTGCTAAATCTCGACAGCAGCTATTCAGCACTCTATGTTCCCGACATCAAAATTTTTGATATGTACAACGGGCTTGACAACGTTGAGATTCCGATTAGCGGCCACGTGGCGAGCATCTATGCGATTACTGACAAAGTAAGTGCACCATGGTTTGCTCCTGCTGGTTTGAACAGGGGACTGCTGCGGATTAAGGGTGTTACCAAACTGTATAATCAGGGTGCCCGCGACGCACTAGATTCAGCACAAGTCAACATGGTTAGGTACATTCCCGGTCACGGCTACGCACTTTGGGCACAAGGTACACTCCAGGCAAAAACTAGCTCTCTGAGCAACATCAATGTTCGTCGGCTTATGAACTACATTGAAAAGGCGCTCAGTCTCACGGTAATTTACAGTGTGTTTGACCCCAACGATTCTTTGTTGCGGCGCAGTTTGGTATCTTTGTGCGAAACATTCCTCCGCCCAATCCAGCAACAGCGCGGAATCTATGAGTTTGTGGTATATTGCGATGACCGCAATAATCCACCGGCAGTAATTGCCAATGGTGATTTAGTTTTGGATGTATTCATCGATCCAGTATTGCCAGCCAAGCGTATTCTGCTGCGAGCAATCATCACGAGAACTGGTGCTCTATTTTCCGAAGTTGGAACAATTTAACCCTAAACCCCAAGGTAGAAACTCATGGAACGCAAAGTTGTCGATTTTATTGCTGCTGCTGAAAAACTGTGCGATATTCGCAATTTGTCCAATGACAATCCTGTTATTCTGCGCATGTCGTTTACCTCTCTGTCAAGTGCCACCGTTGCTTTTTGCGGTATGCAGGAACCAAAAGCCACTCACATTCTGCCCCTGAACACGCTGTGGATTGACTTCAATCCGCTGTCACTCAATTATCGGCGTGTGCTCAAGCGCACTTCCAAAGCGGCCAATCCCAGTGCTGGTACGCTTTTCACTTGGGTTCAAGTTTCCAAGTACAATGTGCTGTTTGAGCCACAGTATTTTGATGACGCTGACCTAGCAATCATTGGTGCCAACATCAACATTGGCCCCGCCACCACAGTTGCCGCTGGTATTGCACGGTTGAGTGTGGCGGCTGTTGATCCAGCCAACCCGATTGTAGTTGGTGATGGCGATCCGCGCCTGACTGACGCACGTGCTCCGTTACCGCACACTCATCCGCCGCAGCCGATTGACAAAATTCTCACAGCTACTGGTTTCATCAGTATTCGGCAAGACGTGGTGCCGCAGCCCGGTATGGTACTCTACTGTGTGAGTGATACCGAAGCTGAGTGGCGTTTTCTGGTTGACTCTGACATCAAGGTAGCCTGAGATGGATTTGGCCTCGTTTGTTGAAAAAATTTACACCTTGGCTGAGATTCGTGATTTGTCACCAATCTCAGCAGTATCCATGCGCCTGAAGAACGACGGAAAAGACTTCGTAGTGTGCGTGTCATGGTCAGCTCCCAGTCAAACTAGCTTTCCAGCCAACGTGTTGTGGCTAAACGCGAACAAAAATTCGGCAAACTTCAAAAAGTTGTTGCGCCGCAAGCAGTCTGCACCAGGTGTGTGGGATACTTGGTTGGAGTTGAGCGACTACGACCAAGTTTTTGCTGAAAAAGTCGTGTGGGTAACTGAGGATTCGCTGCGCGAAGAATCTTACCCCTATGAGCCATTTTTTCCAGCAACTCCCACGCTGGCTGGTAAGTTTGTGATGTCGCAGCATGAAGCTGGTTTTGTTCCAAATGGAGCTTTGGCAATTGCTATGCGCGATGTTCGCATGAGCGATGCTCGCCACCCAACTCCGCACGAACATCCCAGAGAAGTCGCTAGGTCGTTTGCGAATGCCGATCACACTCTCGCGTTGGATTTGGCTAGTGAACCAGTAGCTGGTACTCTGTTCAAAGCACTCACTCCTGATAGTTTGGGTTGGGACACTGCCAAAACCGCCGAAATTTTCGGTTACTCATCACGCTTGGTGAGTATTGTCCTGACCAGTAGTGCTGGCGATACTATTGTGGAAGATGGCACCACCGATTTGCAAGTGATGGCAACCTATAGTGACACTAGCGTGTTTGACGCCACAAACGCGGTTGAATGGACCTATGATGCCACTGTCATCACCATCAACAACCGTGGTATTGTGAGTGGCAACACTTCAATTGATGCCACCACAGTGGTGCCAATCACAGCCAAGTACAAACAGGCCAATACCGGGATTGAGGCTACCGCAAGTTTTAGTTTGACTGTAACTGACCGCAAATACCCCACGGCAATTTCACTCATTACTCCAGTAACACTCACTGATAAAACGTCTACCGTTTTGTTGGGTGAGGTGTTGTTCAATGACGCCACAATGTTGTTGGATTTGAGTACCGAAATCACTTGGGAAATCATAACGTCACCGGCACCAGCTTGGGCGGTGTTGACTGACGCTACGTTGGCATTGTCCAACGTGATTGGCGATAAAACTTTGGAGGTGAGTGGTTCCTATAGCTTCAACGGACGCACCGTGAGTGCCAACAAGACTTTTGCAGTGTTGGACAATGATCCGCCACTGCCAATTGGACTCACGATTACTGGCCCAGCCACACTCAACGGTGGCTCCAACAGAGCCTATGTGGCAACTGCCGCTATGAGCGACAACACCACGCGCACGGTTGAAGCCACCTGGACTGTTGTTGGCAATGACGCAACTATTGTGGCTGGTAATCTGACTGCTGCTGCGGTGTGGCTTGACCACACTGTGGTGCTGCACGCTAGTTACACGCAGGATACTGAAACTGTTGTTGCTGATTTTCCAGTGAGTGTTGTGGCCGTCAACGTGGTTGACCACTTAGTAGTAACTGGCGGCTCAGTTAATGAGAATAGCGTAATTGCGCTAACAGTTGATGTGTGGTACGACACCGGTCTGCACAAACCAGTAACGACAGCAGCGTGGCAAATCACCACTACCACTGGCGCATTGGGGAGCTTGGGCGCTGCAACCGGCATCTATACTGCGCCCGTCAACATGCCACAAGATGTGGTAGAAACTATTGTTGCTTCGGCAACTGTGGAAGGAGTGGCTCTAACCACAACCCACGCGCTAACCATTGTTGACACCACAATTTACCCAACTCAGCTGGTAATTGCTGGTGCAACTACGTTGGATGGTGGCCAAACCCGCCAGTACACGGCGCTTGGGACATATAGTGGTAACACGCAAACTGCGGTTGAACCAACTTGGTCAGTAGTTGGTACCAACGCCACAATTAGTGAGAGTGGGCAGCTGGTTGCCGATCCAGTATTGGCAAATCACAGCATCACAATCCACGCCCATTTTGAACAAAACGGTCAAATTGTTGATGCCGACCACGTAGTTGCTGTGGTTGCAAACAACATTCCCGATCATTTGGTAGTGGTGGGGCCAGCGACTGTCAACGAGGGTGGGACTGCATCCTTCGACAGCGAAGTTTGGTATACTAACGGCTTGCATGAACCAATAATCGGCGAGACTTGGGAGCTGACCACAAACGGCGGATCGCTTGGCAGCGTGGACGCTGCAACTGGCACGTATACTGCGCCAATCAACGTGTGGCAAGATACCGCCGAGGAAGTAACCGCCAGAGCGACAATCAAGAGCATTAGTTTGGTTGGTTCGCGGATTGTGACTGTAATTGACACTACCGTGTACCCCAGTGCACTCACAGTCAGCGGGCCAGTAACCATTGATGGTGGTCAGTCACGGCAATTCAGCGCAACCGCAACCCACAGTGGTAACACTGAAATTCCAGTTAGTTGTGTTTGGTCACTCGTTGGTACCGGTGCTACAATTAGTGCCAGTGGTGTGGTGACAGCTGATCCAGTTTGGACAAACCACGCCATCACGATTCGTGGTACTTTGGATTCAAACGGTGTAATTGTTACAAACAATTTCGATGTGGAAATTGTTGCCAACAACGTGCCAGTTTCCATGACAATTGTTGGCGCTGCTACCGTTGACGAAGGTGACAGTGCTGCGTTTGATGTGGATGTGTTGTACAACACCGGGCTGCATCGTCCGGTAGCTGGAAGTGTGTGGCGCGTTACTACTGCTGGTGGCGCACTAGGTAGTGTTGATGCGGCAACAGGGATGTACACAGCACCAACTGATATGTGGCAAGATACGCCAGAAACAATTTCAGCCAATCTGGTAATCAATGGCGCAACTCTAACTGCTAGCCACGCACTAACCGTGATTGACAACACAATCTATCCCACTGCTCTGACTATTGTGGGGCCAACCGCTCTCAACGGTGGCGCATCGGTTACTTTCACGGCAACTGCCACTCACAGTGGCAACACCCAAATTCCAGCAACACCGGTGGTTTGGAGTGTGGTCGGAACTGGTGTGTCTGTTACCACTGAGGGTAGAGTCTCAGCAAATGCCGTGTGGGTTGACCACAACTTTACCGTGAATGCTAGCCACACCACCGCTGGTGGTGTGACCGTCACGACGAGTCGAGTGGTGACTGTTGTTGCTCACAACGTACCAGTGTCTATGGCGGTGCTTGGTAGTTCCAGCTTCAATGAAGGAACTACCTCTCCGTTTGTAGCTCAAGTTACCTACGATACGGGACTCACTAGAAACGTAGTGCCGTCGTGGGCAGTATTGGCTGACACTCTCGGTGTGGTTTGTGGAACGATTGACACCGCTGGTGTCTATACTGCACCAACCTCGGTGTGGGAAGATACTGCGGTTACAGTGAACGCTACAACCACGGTTGATGGAGTAGCACTGGCAGCTGATTGGCAGTTTACCGTAGTTGATACCACAGTCTATCCCAGTGCGCTAACAGTGATTGGACCAACCACGCTTGACGGTGGCGCATCTGTTACTCTCACGGCAAACGCCACTCACACTGGCAACACCCAAATTCCAGCAACACTGGTGGTTTGGAGTGTGGTTGGTTCAACTGTTGCCATTGATGCTGCCACTGGAATCTTGGCTGCCGATGCAGTTTGGACAAACCACAACGTCACGGTGAGTGCCACCCACACGGCCAACGGTCAGACTGTTACCGCTAGCAAAGTCATCACGGTTGTTGCCAGCAATGTACCAGTCAGCATGGCAGTGGTTGGACCAGCCTCACTCAATGAAGGAAGCACGGCAACTCTTGATGTGGCTGTGTGGTATGACACTGGTTTGCAGCGTCCAGTAGCTGGCAGCGTGTGGAGTGTGACCACTGCTGGTGGTGCGATGGGTAGTGTGGATGCTGCTGGCGTCTACACGGCTCCAGCAAACTTGTGGCAAGACGCGGTTGAGGAAATCCAAGCCAAGCTGACGGTTGACGGAGTGGCTTTGGAAGCAGACCACAGTATAACCGTGATTGATACTACCGTGTACCCCAGTGCGCTAACGATTGTGGGGGCATCCTCGCTAAACGGCGGCTCTTCTGCAACATTCGCGGCAAACGCCACTCACACTGGCAACACCCAAATTCCAGCAACACCGGTGGTTTGGAGTGTAGTTGGTTCAACTGTTGCCATTGACGCTGCCACGGGAATCTTGGCTGCCGATGCAGTTTGGACAAACCACAGCGTCACGGTGAGTGCCACCCACACGGCCAACGGTCAGACTGTTACCGCTAGCAAAGTTGTTGAGGTTGTTGCCAGCAATGTACCAGTCAGCATGGCAGTGGTTGGACCAACTAGCGTGAACGAAGGAAGCACGTCAACTCTTGATGTGGCTGTGTGGTACGATACTGGCTTGCAGCGTCCGGTAGCTGGCAGCGTGTGGAGTGTGACCACTGCTGGTGGTGCGATGGGTAGTGTGGATGCTGCGGGTGTCTATACGGCACCAGCAAACTTGTGGCAAGACTCTGCTGAGAAAATTCACGCGGCACTGACGGTTGACGGAGTGGCTCTGGCTGCTGACCACAATCTCACCGTTATTGACAGCACAATCTACCCCAGTGCACTCACGATTGTGGGGCCAACCGCCATCAGCGCGGGCGCGGGGGTTACTTTCACCGCAACTGCCACCCACAGTGGCAACACTCAGTTGCCAGCAACTCCGGTGGTTTGGAGTGTGACTGGTACCGATGTTGCCATTGATGCTGCCACTGGTGCGCTAACTTCAACTGCTGTTTTGGCTAGTCACAATGTCACGGTGAACGCCAGCCACACAGCCAACGGGCAGACTGTTACGGCAACGCGTGAGTTGGTAATTGCAGCAGACAACACAGTTGACCACGTGAGCATTACCAGTCCCACATCTCTCAGTGAAGGTGCAACTCTCCAGCTGACAGCCACAGTGTTCTACGCCAACGGCTTATCAGAACCAGCCACAACTGGAATCTGGGCAATTGCATCAACTACCGCAATTGGTTCACTGGATGGCGATGGCCTTTATACGGCACCAGCGTCGGTTGCGGCTGACGCCACCGAAGACGTTGCCTATGTGTTGGATTCTGTTAGTGATACGGTTACTATCACGGTGCTTGATACTACTGTGTACCCAAGTGGTCTGCGGATTGCTGGTGACGCCACAGTAATCCCAGCAGCGCTGCCAGTGACCTACGCACTTGAGTATAGTTTTGACGATTTGGAGTGGACAAAGAACACAACCTACGTGGATGATTTTTCCATGCTTAGTTGTGAGGCTGGTGTGGTTCCAACTTTTGTCGATACCACGTTGAACGCACTGGAGTGGAATGACCGCGCCAACATTGCTAGTGCCGCCATGGAACTTCGAGCCGACATGGTTTTTGAAGAAAAACAGCTAACCTTTCCGACCGCCATTGTGACGTTGGTTGATCCAACAAACTATGTGGTTTTGGTTCAGGCAGCTGCCGCCGGTAGCGTTGCCGCCACTGATGGAGTGGACGCCGGTGTTATCACTGATAGCATTGTGGTGGTGAGACGGTGGGGCGATTGGGGTGCACCAGATCCCACTGAAATTGGCCGTTTGGCGCTGAGTCTTGACACTCTGGACTCAGTAAACCAATGGACTACCAAACCAGTGTTGACCGACAACAATGATGGAACGTTTACCATCAGCGGTGTTGATCCGGGTGTGGCGAACGGGCGAGTGGTACTAACAATTGCCTACGCTGGTGCCGCAGCTCAAGCAGTTGAGTATTACATTACTGCGGCTGGTGCGCCAGTCGTTCCGGTTGGTTGTCGGTTTGTTGGTAGCACTGTGGTCAACGCTAATTCTAGTGCCAAGTATCGCACTCAGAGAATCATGAGTGATGGCTCTGTTGTTGATGTGGCTTTTGACACGGTTAGTTGCGTGGCTTCCCCGGATAATTTTGCAGCTGGTCAAGTACCAGTTTGGGCAAGCCAGTCGCTAACGGTAAACGACGTACCTGGCATCTACCGAGTTGTCCAGGTGTTGGGAACTGTCGGTTCTCTTGATACTACCTTGCAAATTTGTGTGATGAATACACCAACTCCCACGGCACTAGTTGCCACTGTTGGCCCGCGCACGCAAGTCTCTGCTAGCGTGGATAGTCACCCAACTGGAATAACTGACTTTGCAGTCGCTAGTTGCGAGTGGGTGGTGACAAATGCCACTCTAAATTTGAATCGCACTGTGCAAGTTGGTGAAATTGTCGTCCACGACAATGGGGCTGGTGTGCTCACCACAATTACCACTAGTTGGATTGACAACACACCCGGCATTGGGGTGGTTGTAGCTGGTGGCGGAGCTTGGGATATTGGACTTGTGGCAAACTACGGTGGTTTGTCTAGTAGCCCAGTGACTCTCCACTTGGTCTAACGCGCTCACTTGTTTTGAGTGGCAACTCCACCAGCGTTGGGGAGTTGCCACTTTTTTTTCGCCATTCACTTGGAGCGATTTTTGTGGACATACTCGGTAATTTGACAACTGTAATTGCCCAACTGTTGCAGTTGGCAGATGTGCGAAATTTGGATTGGGAAAATCCAATTTTTGTGAAATTGTTTTGTCCAGCATCCCGTCGTCATGTTGGTATAGTAATTGGTTCACTGGAACCCAGTCTAAACGACTATCCGCTAAACGTTTTGTGGCTGGTGACCAATAGTGTGTCAATTCATTACCACACAATTCTAAAGCGCACCAGCGACAAACCAGCTGCTGGCATGCGTAATACTTGGAAAAGTATTGCTACTACTGCTGAAATTTGCAGCTCTGCGCAGTATTTTGCTAGTCTGCGCTCAGCTTTTTCTCCCTTTGATGTGCTGGTACTGACGGCGGAACATGCCACTACCACAATATTGGGAATCTTCAAACTAACAGTTGACGCGCTGGCGGGAGTTGGCACCAATGACCCCCGTAACAATGACGCTCGCTTACCCACACCCCACACTCACGATTTTGTTGGGCGCTTGATTGCGTGGAGCGGCGGCGAACTGGTCATTGACCCGTTGCAGCGTCCCACGCCAAGCCAAGTTTTTATGGTTGGTGCCGAGTCATCGGTTGCGTTTTCTACCGTGGTTCGGGCCAACGTTATTGACTATACCTCCAAACTACTCAGCGCCGTGATTGTCGGCCCCAGTGCGCTCGGTGAATCAACCACTGCCCTCTACGCTGTGAGTGGGACTTTTGCTGATGGTGTGGTTCGAGATGTACCATTTGCCAATGTGGTATTGTCAAGCTCATTGCCACTTGCTGCCGACTTTACCGGGGCGATGTTGGTAGCTGCCAGTGTGGACAACGACACGCCAGTGGTGTTGACTGCGGTAGTAACCCAGCCATCAAAAAATGTTTCACTCACAATTTCTAAAACTGTGATGATCATGGACCAAGCCAAGCCCACCACCGCAACCATGATTGGTAATAGTTCGATTGGCGATCAGTCATCCAGCGCCTATAGTTTGCGCGTGGTGTTCAATGACGCGACCACGCGCAACGTCACGATTGGTTCAGTATCGGAGACTGTGTTGTGGTCGTTGGGAACTACCACCAGTTGTGTGATTGGTCAGGATGGCGTGTTGACTGCCTACGATATTGTTGGCAACGACAGTGTGACAATCTACGCTAGCTACACGACCAACAATACCACGGTAAACGCCAGCAAAACTGTGGCTATTGTGGATCGTGATGACCCGATTCCCATGTTTTTGACAATTGTTGGGCCAGCCAGTGTGGATGGTGGCTTCACTGCCGACTATTCAGTAATTATTCAGATGAGCGATGGTGCTACGCTGGTTCGTCCAGCAGTCTGGAGTGTCACTCCAACCACTACCAGCTACGTGTGCACCCTGGCCGATGTGTCAGCTACAAACCTAGCGCGTCTGACCACAACGCCACTTTTCACCCAGGAGTTGTTGGCACTGACCGCCAGCTTCACGGGTGCGCGGTCAACCACGGTGGTTGGGAATAAAAATGTCACGGTTGTGCCGAAAAACACATTCTCTAGTGTGAGCGTGACTGGCCCAACCCAAATTTCAGAAATGACACCACAAACTTGGAGCTGTACAATTTTGTTCACGAATGGCTTGACCACGCCACCAACATCTAGTGTGTGGTCGTGGTCAAGTGCTGCCACGTATTTGACAAAAATATCAGACACCACTGACTCGGTAACCCTGACCACCAGTGATGTGGTTGGCGACAAAGATTTTGTCTTGCAAGTTGCGGCAAAATTTGGGTTGGGCACCTATACGGCGTCCCGCTCTGTGCGCGTGTTGGATGCCACCGTTTACCCAACCGACGTGCGGGTTGGTGGCAACTACAGCGTGGCGGCAAACATACCAAATGAGTTTGTGTGCGAAGTTAGTTTTGACAACCAAGCTACTTGGGTTCCACACACGGTAGCAAACTCAGCAACTTGGACTTTTTCCAAACCGGGCGTGACCAAGGACAGTTCATGGACAGTCGCCGCCGACAAGCTCACGGGAACCCTAGTTGGAGTGCTTGACCGGTTGGCTAGCAGTGGAATAGTGCGGTTGAAGGTTGATGTTGTGGTTTATGGACGCACCGTGAATAGTCCGCAGGTTGACGTGACTGTGACTGATTCCACAAACTACATCATGTCGTACATTTTAGAAACGACTGTTGAAAATGCCATCGACACCGCCGGTCGGTACACGTTGCTCACAGCCAGCGGTGTGGCGCGTGTACCGTTCACAATTTGGGCGGTGTTCAAAGATTTGACGATGGCCAAGATGACCGATTTGGACGTGGAACTCACTCCAATAAACTATGCACTTCCAGTCTACAACTCCAATGTTACCACCACATGGAGCACAATCGGTTCCACTGAACAGCCAGTAATTGAGATGGATGCCAGTGGTGATGTTACTGGTTATTTTAGCAATCTATATGCTCGTGCCAATAAGTTTGCATTCTCGCTTCGAGTGGTTAGCACCAACGATTATTTGGAGCGCACCTTTGGTGCGGCGGCAACAAACTTGGTTGGTAGCGACACGTTCAACATTCACGTGGTTGATCCGGCACTACTGCCAGTTGCTCGCGTCAATATGCTGTTGATTGGTAATCTAGTAATCAGTGAAAACAGCGATAGTGCCTATGTGCCACTTGCCGTCTATAGCAACTACAATCGGGTAGATTTGCTGGTTAGTGAACCCAGCAACCTCCAGTGGCCGTTTTCCTACGCACTTAGTGATTTTGCTGACGCGCCAACCTCGCCCAGCAGTGGCGGCGTGGCAAAAATCCGCAACATTGTGGGCTACAATCGCAATCTAATCATTGGCTTGAGAACCGGCGGTTGGGAATTTGTGCGAGCTATGGATGTGATATTGCTTCCTGACGCCATTGTTGACGTGGAAATCACTGGGCCACTCACCACAACTGCTCCATGTTGGGCAAATTTTGTGTGCTACGCCACTGTTGCCGACGGTACACGCTACCCACTACACACGCACGAATGGTCAGTCAATGGTACCGTGGTCAAAGCTGGCCGGTTTGTGGACAACAGCTCCTTTGTTTTCAAAACTGACGGTGGGTTTGGGCGCTTGTGGGTGCGCCAGCCTTGTGTTATTACTTTGGGGATTACCTACTTGGGTATCACCAAGACACTGACTACCACAGCGGGGTAAATTGGTCGTGCCAACTTTGCGCAACACATTTTTCTACGGACGCGATTTCGATACCAGCGGAGCTGGAATCATTAGCACTCCATATATCATGGAGGATATTTATCTCAAAGGTGGTTATCGCGCTGTTGCCACCTACGCAGAACGCAATGAGTATACCACAAACGTTAGTTTGTACAACGCTCTCAAGGTTGGTGCGCTATTCTATATCAAGTCGGACGACACGTTTTGGAAAACAATCATTGATCCAGTTGACCCCAAACTTCCCAACGGACGTGACCACTACATTTTTGTGCCACTGGTGTTTGGTGGTGGCTTGGATTGCGACGACATCACACTAACCGAGCCACTCTACAAAGATGTGGCAGGATGCTCGTTGAAAATTCGGCACAAGGCTGTGCTACCAATCATGACCGACAACAAGTGGATTGGAAGTTTGGTAACTCTGGATAACAACCTTGACCCATTGTGGGTCAGTTGGCTGTCGTTGTTTCCACCACGTACCACGCTCAGTTATTTGTGCCCCGATCCACTGGCACGTGGTGAATACCACGAGTTTTCACTGGACATGAAGTGCCGTACTATTCTCATGTTGGAGCTTACTCTCAACGTACCAGGAATCAAGTTGGAGTTTTACTACAACAGTGACTACAGCAGTCCAAATCCGTATACATTCATCAGTGGTGTTGGAGTGCTATATGATGATGGTAAAACGTGGTGGGACCCGCCGCCGCCGGAAGTAATCCACAACCGGCGTTTTACCTTGCTTTCTAATTTAGATTCAGTGACTCCAGCTGACCCAAACCCCACATGGATATTCGGTCGGTTTACCAATCTCACAGTTGACCCGCTGCAACCTGGAGTAAATTTTTTGTATTTCCCACTCGAATTGAGTACCTTCAAGGGGCCACTTGTTCCAGTATTCCCACAATAATTTTTGGAGTATCTCTTCATGGCTTTTAGAATCAATCCCGCTCCAAGCTGCCCAGCAGCCTACGCTATGGGCACCCCAGGTTCGCTTGAGCGTGGTGGGTATACCAACACGCGTTGGATGTTGAGTGACCTAATGCGTGATATGCGTGCTCTTGGCTTCACGTTGCTGGGAACAAATAATTTGGAAAATTTGGCATCAGTAACTGATGGCCCCGACTCAACCGATTACGCAGACAACGACTACGCGTGGGCAGTGTTCGAGTCAAACGGTTTTGTCGATCCACTGTCTGGCGACGAGCAGGAAAATCCGCAAAAATATCGAATTTGTCTGAAAGCCAGCACCAGCGATTACGGCGTAAGCAACGTCAGTCGGACTAGATACGCGGATAACCCGAATTTCATAACGGATTACCCGCCACTCACCAACAAGTACAAACCCGATGGCTTTCACGATGCTGGATACGCCTATGAACCATACCGTGGGCAAAACTACATGGGCACGCTGTTTTTGGAGGGTGGCCCACCACCGATTGGTCACAACAGTGATCGCATCATCAGCGACATCGTGAGTGACACCATGTTTCGGATTCAGGTGGCTAGCGATTCGGTAATTCAACCAAGTTGGGACTCATTGGGAAAATTCGGTGTACTCAACGACACGCGCACAGTGTTTGGCAGTGCCGTGTTCGGTGTCACGCACCACTTGGGAGATTTGTCATTTTCTCCAAACATTCTTTCGCCAAACTATGCGTTTTTTTCGCTAAACAATTGGTTTGCCATCGACGACGGCAGCTACATGGGAAGTGCGTGCAACACCTACAGCAGTGATGACAACAACAAATATCTAAACATTCCGCTCAGTTATCGCCTCACGGTGAGTGACCACGGCTTCACGCTATTTGTGTGGGGAGGCACCGTGAACGCATTCCGGCAAGTTCCACAATCGTGGTGTGTGGTACAACGGCCAGTGAATCCAACAAACGGCAAACCCAGCATCACAGCCAAGTCACCCCTCTTTTGTGTGTTTGGACACAACTACAAAGACTATGAAACGTCCATTGCCACTGACCAGCTGGTACCGTTGTCGCCGATTTCTGATCCGACAATCTACAAGCGCAATGTCTATGCGTTCATAGTTCGGGAAGTTGATACTCTGGCCCCCAGTGTTTACCGTCCTGCTGATATTTTCACGCAAAATGGAGTTCCAGTAATCAATAGTCAACGTCAAGTTAGCATCACTGAAAACAATCAGTACGTGATTACCATTCCAAACGGTATTACCAGTGACCGCTACTGCTACATGGACGAGTTGGACATGATTGCCTATACAAGTGCTGATATTCTGGCCCAATACGCGAGTGTGGATTTTTCCATGTACGACGAAAACAACGTGTTTGGCGAAATTGAGGGAGTTCGACGTTACATGGCTATGCACTCTAACGCCCCCAACAACACTGGCATGCGGATTTTGGTCAACGTGACCGGTCCAGGCATCACCGTGGACCGTGACTTCACCAGTTACTAGGAATTGCCATGACTGCCCGTACTACTTTTTACTACCCAGCCGGAACCCCAGGGTCAATTCAACGCGACGGTTACATCAATTTTGGTCTGTTGCTGAGCGATATTACCAGAGATTTTTTGCAATTGGGCTTCACGCCGCTGGCAACAAACAAAGAAGTTTTTCCAGTAGTTGATTTGCAAATATCCTCGTCGCACAACAATGAGTCTGGTGTTGGTTTGCCGGACAACGACTACCTGTGGGTTATGTTTGAATCCAATAGTTTTGTTGATCCGCTATCACCACAACTCAAAGATGTTGGATACGCGCCACACCTTGATCAAAAATATCGAGTGTGTTTCAAATCGACGAAATTGGATGAGCGGTATCGTGGCGATGCTTCTAATCCAGAAGGTTATACTCACACTCCAGAAGGTTACTACTACTGGACGTTGCTCCACAACTTGGGCTTTCGGATTCAAGTCACTGCTGATAAAGTCATGGGTTTTGATGTGCTTGCCAGTGGCGATCCAGTACTGATTGACACTCGCACGTTGTGGGGAACCTACAACTACAACTCTACTCACCACTTGGGAGATGTGTCATTCAACACTTGGGTGCACATGCGCAACTACGCATTTTTTCGCCTGGATAATTGGATTACCATTCCACCGTACTCCACGTTGCTGCTCTACATCACTGGCTACTTGGACATACTTCTCAACATTCCGCTCAGTTATCGTCTCACGGTGAGTGACCACGGTTTCTCGCTATTTGTGTGGGGAGAGCACCCAAACTCTTTCATGCAAATTCCCCACAGTTGGGTGGTGGTGCAACGTCCGGTTAATCCTCTCACTGGTTATCCACTGCGGTTTGGTAAGTGTCCGTTGTTTTGTGTGTTTGCGATGAATCCACTCAATTTCTACAATGATTCCAGCTACAACACCAATACCAACGTGACTGCTTCACGCAAACAAATTTACCAGTTCGTGGTTAGAGAAATCGACATGCTGGCTCCCGGTCGGTATTTACCTGCCGATGACAATTGGGAAGATTGTAGCGCCATCCTGAATTCACAATGCCAAGTAAGCATCACCGAGAACAACGAGTACGTGGTTAATTTTCCAAACAAGCTAACCACAGATCGCTACTACTACATGGAAGAGCTAGACTTGTTTTGCTATACCAGTGCCGACGTGATTTCACAGTACAGCACGGTTAGTTTGAGTCTCTACGGGGAAAATCTCCAGTACGGGGAATTGGAGGGAGTGCGGAGCTACATGGCTATGCACTCCAACGGCCCATACAACACTGGCATGCGTGTGTTGTTTTTGGTTGGTGGCGCTGGCGTAAACTACGTTAGAAACTTTTACTGAGGAGTAAACAATCGTGGCAATTCGTAAAAACAAGTGGTTTCCCGAAGGTTCACCTGGGTCGATTCAACGGGATGGTTTCATCAGTATTAAGAATTTGTTGGCATATCTGACCATCGACATGCGCATGCTTGGGTATACCCTGTTAATTTTCAGCCGTTCCACACGCAGTCAGGGAATTTTCAACGTTATAGACTACCAAGCGCAAACTGAGACGGTATTCAACACCCTGGGCGCGTGCGATCCCACGCCACCAGATGTGAGTAAGTTCATTGCCCCCAACAGCGCAGTCACTCAAAATGAAGTAATGTTTGCTATGTTTGAGAGCAACGAATACGTCGATCAACTATCGTGGGGTGGTGATCCGTGCGATCCGTGCGTGCAAGTTCCAACTGAACGTTACCGAGTGTTGTTTGTTATTCCCGAAAATACTCCCACTAAAATGCAGATTTATGTTGGAGCGCCAAACATTTTGGGGTATACTCACAACGGTGAACAAGGCGACTATGAAATTTTTGACAATGCCGCGATGTCACCAAACTATGCCACCATCAAGACTGCTGGCGAATTGGCAATTTCCAAAACCACCACTTTTTTCGACCCAATCGCGCACTGGGGCATGCTCACCATGCCTGCCAATGACCCATTCCGATCCATGCCACTTAGCTATCGCTTGTCGGTAAGCGACCACGGCTTTTTCTTGAGTCTGTGGCCAGAAGTCCCAAACGCCACTGGTGAGATGAAACACTGTTGGTTGTTGGTACAGCGTCACGTAAATCCCAGTACCGGATTACCAGCCCATGTGGGTCGGTGCCCACTGTGGTGTCTGTATAGTGTAGACCCCAAGATTGTGTGGAAAACTGTGGTGCGCGAGCAAGATGTGTTGGTCCACAGCAAACATGTGCGGGCGAGTGAACACTACACTGATAGCACGGCCATTGTCAATATCCAGAAGCAAACAGTTATCACGGAGAGCAATCAATATGTGGTAACATTCCCCAACGGACTCAACACTGATCGCTTTTGCTACGTGGAAGAATTGGATATGATCGGCTATACCAGTGCTGACGTTATTGGTCACAATGGCACGGCTGAGTTTACCATGTATGGTGAAGAAGCAATCTTTGGGGAAGCCGATGGGCTGCGCGTCTACACAGCGCAACACGCGAACATGGCCTACGCAACCGGTATGCGGTTGTTGGTGCAAACCAAGGGGCCAGGCGTGACCGCTGAGCGAGATTTGGTGATTGACCGTCCCAATAGCATAATCTACACAGCTTGAGTGGAGAACGGCAGTGCTGTCCTTCGTAATTGAGCCAAGTGTTGGTGTGGAACCAGGCACAACAGTGGCTGTTGGTGTGCCAGTGACGGTTGTGGCAATGAATCGACTGGGCCAAGACTATGTGTTGGCCCAGTCATTGGCTGTCACCAGTGATGTTTGGTTGCAAATTGACGGGAATCCGCCAGTTGAGGGAAACTGCGCCGTGTTGGTAGACAATGGCAGCTCAGTGCAGTTGCTAGTTGATACTCCACTTGGGCCGGGTGAGACCACCCACGTGTGGACAACGATTGGCTTGGATGATTTTGTCGGAGCTGCCACTTTTGTGTCCACACTGGTTGACCCACCCAGTTCGCAGTTGTGGCCAGCCACTGTTACACTACTGCCGTTTGATACCACGGTGTGGCCTGCCACGAATTTACCGTTCGTGGCCGAAAATTCTTACAGTGTCACACGAATTTCCAAGACTGGTATGGTGTTGGAAACACTCAATTACGTGGAAACGGTGCTTGACTTGGGTGGAACTCCATTCTCAAGCACTGTGTTACAAAACACTGCTGGTAACGCGTGGCTATATGTGACCGACCCTAGCGCCGACCGCATTGTACGTCTGCGCGTTGATGCTGCCACCGGTAGTGTGAGTTGTGACCGCACGCTATCAACGCGGTCACAACCACGTGGTTGTTGTTCAATCGTGGCGGAAAAAAAGATTGCTGTGGCAAATTACGGGGATAATTCCCTGACGCTGTGGAGCTGGAATGAGTATTTGGACACCTATAGTGAACAAACTGTGGCTGTGGATGGTGGTCCACTGCGCGTGATTGCAACGCCCACGTGTTTGTTTGTGTTGTCACACAAACTTCCAATCATCACGGTGTTGGAACTTGACAGCTACGCAGTCATTGTCGGTAGCCGCACCGTGGTATATGACACCGCCCCGTGCTGGGCGTGGGATATGACGTGGGATGGCACAAATTTGTATGTGACCAATTCAGCACGTTGCTCAATCACAGTAGTTGACCCACAAACCAGCACCGTTGGTTCGGTGCCGTGGCTTGGTTTGATGCCAAGTTCGATATTGTGGTTGGATAATTTTTTCTACGTTACCGACTACGAGCAATCAAAACTGTATGTGTTGGAAAACACAATCACCAGTGTTCCAACTAGCGTGGTAGACTTGCCACGTGTGCCGTTTAGTGTGGTTGCCGATCCAAACAACAACAGTCTACTGGTATTGAGCCTGTACGGTAATTTGCCTAGTCGTGTTGCCTATCGAGATTACCGTGCCACACTTAGCGCCGATCTTGGGCAAATTGTGGGAGCAGACCGCAACACCACTTACCACAGCCCCTCCGTTACCGTTGGTGGCTTGGTAAACACTACAGTCGCAGCCAGTTGCAGTGTGCCGAACTATAGTGTGGAGCTGATAAAAAACGGTATGGTGGTCGATGGCAACACCACAACTGCGCAGTTTGGTGATGTTTTTTCGCTGGTGATAACCAGCAGTGACTTGTTTGACACTGACCGGTATGCGTGGTTGGTTGTGGGGAATGCCTATAGTAAATTTAGCGTGGTTACGCGCAAACAGCCACTGTTGGCCAATTTTTTGTTTGAGCCAGTTGTGGATAGCGCGACAGCCACAACCCACACCACGCCAACTCACATGGTGCGTGGTATGTTGCCGGGTGAAACTGCCACTTTTGAGGTTGGTGGTAGTGTGATTGGTTGGACAAGTTTTGCCGCCACCGCAACAGTGATAATCAACGGCACGCCCATGAGTGGCAGTGGCCCCTTTGTACTGGAAAATTCCACACGCATTGCGCTCACGGGGACTAGCTCCAGCATTCCAGGTGAAACAGTTTTTCACACGCTGACCGTGGGGGAGTACGTGGCACACTTCCCAATTACTACTGTTTTGGCCACGCATTTTGACCTCACGCCGCACCATCTCACAGTCTTTGAAAAACTTGGTCAACCACCTGGATTGCTAGTAGTTAGTGAACCAGTGCTAATCAGTGGCGTGACTGCCCCAACCCGTGTGAGCATTCCGCCGACTTATCAAGCCGCACTGTTGCGCAACGGTGTGGATGTGGGAACTAGCGCCGATTTCTCCACTGGTGACCGGTTGGCCGTGCGTTTGACAACGTTGCCACTCTACGATTTTGATCATTGGCTACCGGTATGTTGTGCTGGAATCACCACCAACTGGCACGTGCGTACTGGTATCATGGGGAGTGGCGGTGGCGGAGGTGGTTACAAAATCCTACCTTTTAAGTTTTTCCCAGTGTGGGGAGTTTTAGTTGGCTCGCACGTGGAAAGCAACGAGATTGTGGTTTTGGGCATTCCAGTTGGCGTTTCAGTATACGCCTACCTTCCGATTGGTTCACTGGTGGTAAACGGTGTGGCCAGTCCCTATGTTGGACATGGTTCCAGTAGTGCTGGTACTGTGATGCTTGTCCAAGCTGGCGACCGGATAAAAATTGGTGTGCAGGTTGAACCACCGTGGGGAGCAACCAACTCCTATCAGTTGCTGATCGAGAACACCACCGGAAACTTTGAAGTAAATACTGCCACACTGTCACCAATAGCCAGCAACTATGAACTGCATCAAGAACAGCCGTCAACTGGTGACAACGTTCCACGTGGTGTGGAAAAAATGTGGCATCACTACTTTGCAACTGGCGACCAGTATTTTTTAAGTCTTACAGCTAAAGCTGTTCTGGCTGCTACAGCTTCCGCTGCGTTGGCGACTCGCCAACGTAGCGTCGCTGGGCCGCAAGCAGCGGCACTGGCTCAGCGCTGCCACAGTACCACTGTACCACAGGCAATTAGCGCCTCGCTCCCAAAACAATTGGCAAATTTTGGTTCCACACGTGGAAATTTCCGTTTGCAAGTCAGTGGAGACCGAGTTCCAGCGCGTGGGCCACGCAACCGACCCAGTTCCAACGTACAATTTGTTCGCTATCTAGCAAGACTCACTGGCTCAGTTGGTCCAAATTCGGTGCGCGTTGCCAAAATTTATCAAGCGAGTGTGGCTCCCCACGGCATCCGGTTGTTGCCAACAACCCGACCAGTGGTTGCGATGGCGGCTTTGCGCAATACCTCTGGTAACATGCACTCAAACACGCCAAACTGGAAATATCGGCACAATCGCTTATTTTTCTCGTATTTGCAAGGGATTCGTACTCAAACTTATAGCAAAGTCGCAAACGCTTTTGCTGGTTGGCTGCGGTGCCATCGAACCGCCCATCTCTACGTGCCAGACGCTGTGCGTGGTTTTCGGCGTTTGTCCGTAGCTAACTTGAGTTTTCTGCTTGCTGGAAAAATTTGGTTGCGACACAATAAGCTATCGTGGCGTATGTGGCAAGGAACTCCAAATCTTTTAGGTCGTGTTACTAGAGTAGTGCGAACCAAAAACTTGGCGCGAAATATCAGTTCCACGCTATTTTTTGCAAAAAATTTGTTTTATTTCCGCAATCGCACTAGTTTGGTACTAAAACATTTTGCCTATCTAAAGTATGCGCGAGAGTGGCGTTACACGGTGCGCGAGTGTTTGGCTCGCAACAAGCAACTTCGGGTTTCTTCACGGATGATTTTGTGTAAATTTTTTGCCAAATATCGGCTTGGGGCACCGCCGCAATGGGAATGTTGGCACGCAAATCCACTAGTGGTTGGTGGAAATCTGCCAAAAGCTGCAAATCTATCCCTCCGGGTTTTAGCTCTGTTGCTTTACAAAGACGCGGATCGCACGCGCCGACTTTTTGTTGGAACTGTGTGGTCGCCTGCTGCCAGACCAATCAACACCGTAGCAACCGAGTGGCGACGCGATGATCGGGTTTCCCGGCGACTGGCTGGTGAGTGGTTGAGGGATGTGCGCCTGAATCGCAGATTAGCGAGCGAATTGCTGCGCAATGTGCGGTTGTGGCGACGAGTTGCGCCAGAATTGGTGCGTGACGTGCGCTTGTGGCGTAGGATGGGCGTGGAGTGGGTTCGCGACGAACGTGCCAAGCGCAAAATATCCCCAGAACTGGTACGCGACGAGCGAGCGATACGCAAAATCGAGCCAGAATTGATACGCAACAACCGGCACGTGTTGTTGCGACGCATGGAGATTGTTCGCAATTTTGCACGAGTGTGGGAATACCCGGAAAATTGTGACGATCCACAATCTGGTTATTTCCAAACTGAACAATTGGCACTCGCCGACGCGAGTGCTCGCGGTTGGCCCAGTGACGCAGTGCAATCATTTCAAACGGCTGCCGGTTGTTGGGGCTATGTGCTGCTGGAGATTCCTGGCGTGTGGTGTTCGTACAATTATCCCAAAGGCTATATCACGGGCGGTTAAACTATGGATATTGTTGGTAGTGAACTATTTTTCTTCGTGAGGTTGACTGACTGGTGGTTTGGTTGTGGCGACAACTCAATGGGTCAACTTGGTCTGGGCGACACGCAACCACGATACACGCTAACACAAACCACCATACCAAGCTCGTCCCACGTGATTTGTGATGACAACACCACTTGGTTTGTGACCAGTGACCATGAGTTGTGGGCTACTGGCTATAACTCAGTCGGTCAACTGGGTACCGATAGCTGGCAGTTGATTGAAACAACTCCACAATTTGTGATGGCTGATGTTGCTGAGTTTTGCAGTTCGGCTGGTGCTTCCTACGCTATCACCACTGGTGGCAGGCTGTTGGTTTGGGGAAATAATCAGTATGGTCAACTTGGTTTGGACAGCTTTGACCCAATTTTCCGCAAACCAGTCCTCACTCCACACATTGCCGTTGAGGGTGTGAAATGTTGGCCAAATCACGCTGCAATCACTACAGCAACAACTTTGTTGTGCGCTGGTTTGGGGAGCAACGGGCAGTTGGGTTTGGGTAATCGTAACACAACACGACGCTTCACACCAGCTTTGGCACCGGTCGCCATGCTCCCGCCAGTAGCCCTGGACTTTAGTGTAGCCACATCCACCACGTGCTTGGCTGTGGGGTACAATGGAACTTGGTGGTCAACCTCAAATTGGTTGGTTGGCACCGTCACTGGCTTGGGCTGGCAAAAAATTCCGCTAGCAAATGTGGCAAGATTGGTTGCCAACGATCAACGTGCAATTGCGTTGTTGACTGATGGCAGCGTGTGGTTGTGCGGAAATTTTGAGCCAGTGGCTGAGCAGTGGTTGCGGATGACAACATCGCAATGCTGCGCTGTTGCCCTCAGTCCGCACACTGCGTGGCTCATTACCACCACTGGACAGTTGTTGGCGCTGGGCAGCACAGCGAACAAACATGGAAGGTTTATTCCCACAAACCTGGGAAACGTACCGGTGCTCACGGCTCCCACGTTGGTGGAGCTGCCAAGCATCTCCGTGGTAGCTGGAAGTGCTGGTAATGACCACGTGGTGGTACTCAGTGCAGCTGGTGACGCGTGGGGTATTGGCTCCAACGAATTTGGGCAGCTGTCTGGTGGTGGAACTATCCAGTTTTCCTCATGGACATTGTTGGCTAGCAACGTGGTTGCAGTGGCTTGTGCTGCTGACCACACGTTGCTACTCATGGCAAGTGGCGATTTGTGGGGATGTGGCGACAATAGCCGTGGTCAACTGCTGCCAACTTCTCGCCCAATCGGAGTACCGATTCTCACGCAAATTGCAGCGAACGTGGCTAGTTGTGCAACTTCCAACAGTCACTCAGTAGTGGCGCGTCGTGATGGCACCACCACGGTGCTTGGTAATCAACCACAGTGGCCAACCACCGTGACAGCCACCAGTGTGGCGGCTTTGGAAAATCTCACAGTGGTAACAACTGATTCTGAATTTTGGGCCGGTGGTGATTTGCACGGCCACGGCTTACCGTGGCCAGCAGCTGTGGCTGGGCCAGTGCGTTTGGGAAACACCACAAACTCCGCTGGAAGTAGCATTTGGAGTGGTTGCAATACCTTTGTGGGTAAAGCGAGTGGCAACGTGTGCGTGGTACCAAATCGTGTGGGGGCGCAGGCGCTTGGAATGCCTGCGCAATTTGCAACCACCTATGGAGGTATGCCTGTGGTTGCCTGGGACCGAATGGATAATAATTTGAAAATAGCTTCAATTGTTGGCACTGACCAGCACACATTGGTACTCACAGAAGATCATCAAGTTTGGGGTTGCGGCTTGGTTCCAAATCTAGGAGCTGTTCCAACTGGAACACCGATTTCGCAAAACTTTGTCACTGAGCTAGTGAGATTGGCGCTCCCGCCAATTTCAGCAATAGCTGCAACCAACAACTGCTCATTTTTCACCAAAGCCGATGGCAGTGGCGTGTTGGTTGCAGCTAGCGACAATTCCAATCGCCAAATTCCAACAAACACCAACGTGATTGGTTTGACCAATCTGGCAATACCGGGTGTGACACAGGTTGTGGTTGCAAATTTTTCAGCAACAGTTGACCACGTGCTTTATCGTACTCCCACCACTTGGTTTGCCTGCGGCGCACCTGCTGTGTGGAACTCCAGTTATAATCGTCCCCACGTGGTTCCAATGCCACCCACTGCAATTGGTGCAGTCACTCAAGATTTTGCGGTATTTCTGCGCAATGGTCAACTGTGGGGAATTGGCTCTACCAAGTGGGAGCAATTTGGCACCACCACCACCACCAGCGGCGCTGGGTTTGTAGCAATCGGGCCACCCAACGTGCGGGATTTTTGTTGCGGTGAGACTTTTGTGGCAGCTGTGTGCTCGGACAATAGTTTGTGGTATTGCGGAGTTTTGCCAACTCAAATCACTGTTTCAACTTGGACACGTGCCATTTTACCAGCTGGTAAAATCGGACAGATTGCCGGTGGTAGTTCTTGTGCTTGGCTCCAACTACAAGACCGCTTGTATTGCTTGGGTACTCATCCTCTAGTGCCAGCGCGTTCCAACAGCTTCATTACCAGCGTGGTATTGTGATGCCAACTAAAATAGCTCTTTCACTTTTTGCTGGCCCGCGCAGCCTGACCAAACCGACGTTTGTGGATTCCAGCGGAACGCCGCTCCCAATGGCAGCGTGTGATACACAAATAACTGGTATTAGTTTTGCCAATGGTACTCTGACATTTTCAAAATCAGACAATAGCCAGGTTGTGGTGAGTGGTTTTGCCACGCTTGATAGTGTGTCAGTTGGCGAGACTGGCCCAACTGGGCCACCTGGCGCACCAGGTAAACCCGGTAAATTTGGTGGCAATGGCTCCATGGGAAAAACTGGTTGCCAAGGTATTCCTGGCCCCGAAGGACGCGGTGGAAAAGCTGGCAAACTTGGGGAAAGTGGTGGCAAAGGTATTAGTGGCGAGTCTGGTAAAGTTGGAGTTGCTGGCACCATTGGCCACATTGGTGAACCTGGTTTGAGTGGTGAGATTGGAGCAGCGGGGCCACCTGGCCCCGCTGGCCCGCCCGGTGTGGATGGCATCGTCGTACCCGATTCTGGCAATCTAATTGGAGACAACGGTACCAACGCTGCGCTACCAATAATTGTGAGTCCTGTTGACCCTGGAGCCGTGGGCGCTGGACATATCTGGGTACGCGCATGAATCTAAAATTCAGCAGCAACGCTTTTAGTAAACTGGCTGTTAGCATTAGCCCCACTGACACCTCGGTACTGGTGGTTGATGCTGTACGTTTTCCAGTGTTGGAAGTTGGCGACTACTATTATCTGGATTTAGTAAACATTGACGGCAACAATGAAACTGTCAAAGTAGTTGGTGCAGTCGGTAATCAGCTGACGGTACAGCGTGGTTGTGGCGGAACTATTGCTAAGTTTTTTGCCAAAGATAATCCGTGTGGTCTGCGTGTGGGCAAAGCGTTTTTGGATGACGTTTTGAGCTATTTGGAAGAACGTGATGTCGTTTGTTGGAACCACGCAGCTGATTCGCTCAATCCACACAGCACCACGGCTCTGCAAGTCCTGCCAAGTGTGTTAGGAAACGCCAAAAAAGCACTGGTAGTGAACGCGGCTGGCACTGCTGTGGAGTGGGGAACCGTAGCATTGGGAAGTGGCGGTAGTGGCGGTGGCCTCAATGTTGTAGACTACTATGATTTTTCGTCTGATGTGGTGATTAGCAGTCCGGTGATTGCCCCAACTGTAGTTGCTCGCTTTTGTGTGGTTCGCAGTTTGACCATCCCACCGGATTTTTACCTGAGTCGGGCTAAGTTGGCAAGCCCCCAAGCCACCCCGGTGCTATTCACGTTGCGCGACGCAACTGTAGTGCTGGGAACTGTGGAATTTGCTGCAAATTCCACAGTTGGCGTTTGGCAACCAGCCACCAGTGGCCCGCATGTCGTCGATCCTGACCACGAACTTACTCTCACGTTGAGCAGCCTAGAAAATCCGCCCCTGCGGTTATCCTTTGCTTTAGCTGGTTATTCCTCAAATAATCAGTTGAGTTTGGATTTCAAGGCCAACGTCTACGTCACAACTACTGGTCCAATTTCATTGTGGGGTGATACTCAAACTGTGGACGATGTGGCTGTGGCGTCGGGGCACCGCGTGTTGGTAAAAGACCAAGTTGATCCAGTCACCAACGGCATCTACGTGGTGACAACTACTGCGTGGCAACGTGCTAGTGATGCCAGTGAGCCTATTTTTTCAGGTATGTACGTGGAAGTAGACGCTGGTAGTTGCGCCAATACTGCATGGCTTCTCATTACCAACAATCCGATTGCAATTGGCACAACAAAGTTGTACTTTGTACAAATTCCAAAATTCCACAGCAACATCTATGTGTCAAGCGGTGATTTTTCTGGATTGCTGCAGCCCAGTGACAACACGGTGCAAAAAGCCCTGAAACGGTTGGATTTGCACACGCACACGGTGAGCATTGACCCAAAGCTATTTGGCTGGCCACTCCACGGTTGGTATCGGGCACCAAAAATTAGTGACATTGTATTTGAATTTGTTTTTGGCACTTCCATGGTTTTACCCGCCAACTGGGCGGGCAGTCGCGCACTGGTGGTAACTCCTGCTCTAACTACCACGTATAGCGTGTACCACAACAACACAGTGGTGGGCACAATTACTTTTGTGCGCGACATAAGTGTTGGAATTTTCAGTAGTCTTGCCACACCGCGAACTTTTGCTGTGGGTGAAACCTTGCGTGTGGTGTGCGATAAGACTGATTTGGCGGCAAGTCGTATTAGTCTGGTGATTTTTGTTATTCCCCCAATCACTGGCGACTGGGCAACTGACAACGGCGTTGTCCAAACTCCAGTCAATCCAATCAGTTTTTCTTCATTCTGGTGACTGCTATGCTACTGTTTGGAACCCACACCACAACGAAATTGTCAGCAACAATCACGGCTGATCAGACAATCGTAGCAGTTACCGCTGGCTCGGCATTACCCGCCACGACTGGTGACGATTACTTCTATTTGGACATTGTTGCCGAAACCGGTTATGAAACAGTACGGGTAGTGGCTCGCGCTGGTAACATGTTGACTGTGGTTCGTGGTGTGGGGGAAACCACGCCACGTGGGTTTGAGGTTGGCACTCAGTGCGGTATGCGTGCCAGTCCAGCAGTATTGAGTGACATTCTGCACCACGCAGTGTGGGGCAACATTGGTGGTGATTTGGCCAATCAAACGGATGTGACAACGGCCATTGGCAATGTGGCAACCACGCTTGGATCGCACTTGCATGATGACCGCTACAGTCTGTTGGGCCACACCCATGATACTATTACCAATTTGAATCCATTGGTAGACGCGGAGATTGACGCGCACTTGCGAGCTGGTACTAATGTTAGTTTTGGCTTGTTGGGTGGCAAACTTGTCATCAGTGCGCGAGGCTCAGACAACGCTGGCGACCTGACTTCTGGAACACTGCCTGATGCTCGCTTGAGTAGCAACGTTCCACTGCGAACCACTGACCAACAAATAACTGGCACATGGTCGTTCACGAACATCGTTGCTGAAAATTTGAGAGTGGCTAGTTTGGGTGGGACTAGCGGCATGACTGTCGGCAGTCCAACGCTGGCTCAAACTTCCTACTATTCGCTACTGTGCAGTGGGTACAATAATAATTTTGATGTGAGGTTTAGCGCAACTGGCGGAAGTTCTGGTGTCAACGGCACTGGTAATCTCGAAATTGCGGCAAATTCAATTGTCATTGGATCGAAAACTGTCTATAGCGCGGCGGTTGGAGTGTCGGCTGATGTGTTGGCTGGTTTTTCTGCCGAATTTTATCACAGAACTAGGTTCATTTGACCATGATAAATCTGCGGCTAGCGGCAAATACTTTTACCACACTGGCCGGTGGTATTGATTCAACTCAAAACTATTGCTACGTAGTCAACAGTGGAAGTTTGCCAAACTTGCCCTCCATTGGCGGCTACTTCTACATGGATGTGATTGCCAGTTCTGGCTACTACGAAACAGTACAAGTTACAGGCATTGACGGTTACAACAGTTCCAAGCTATGGATTGTGCGCGGAGTTGGTGGCACTACCGGCATGAATTTTGCAGTTGGCAGTCATTGTGGTTTGCGTGTGGGGCCAGCTGTGGTGAGTGATTTGGTAAGTGAGATAAACTCCACGTCAGTGGTGGTTGCCAATCACACAACACAAATTGCGAACGTGGTGGCTGACAACTTGCAATTGGCGACAACCACCGCTGATCATTTGGGTGCTACCAATCCGCACAACATTACTGCCGCTACCGTTTTGCCACCATTCAGTGGTAATAGCAATCGCATTCTCATGGTTAAAAACAATGAGAATACTGTGGAGTGGAGCGACCCAGAGATTGTCATTTTTTCCACAGTTACCTACGACGTGGAATACTATGATATTTCTGGGTCAATTTTTGGTGAACCAACGGCTGGTGCTACAGTATTGGAATTTGTTGCGCCACGTGGGTTTGAGATTGCCACCAATTTTGCTGGAAGTTTGGCTAAATGTCCAACCGCTGCAACTGCCAGCTACAGTGTGCAAAAAAATGCCACACCGATTGCAACAGTTGAGTTTAGTGCGGCAACCAGTGGGGTTTGGGCACCACTGACCACAGACTTAGTTTTTGCAGCTGGCGATGTGTTTAGTGTGGTGGTGACCGCGCTAACCGGGCCGGTTCAGTATACCAGTTTCACTATTCCAGCAATCATTTGTTATCCTACCAATCTCCGTGTTAAAGAAGCCGTGAGAGTAGCCACAACTGGCCCAATTGCAACCTCCGGTGTCGGGCAAACTGTTGACGGAGTTCGGTTGTATGATGGTGACCGTGTGTTGGTTAAAGATGCTCCCGACCAGCGGCTCAACGGCATCTATGTGGTAAGCACCGGAAATTGGGCACGCAGTGTTGATGCCAGCACCACAGCCACGCTAACCAACGGTGCCTATGTGTTTGTAAACTACGGCATCATCAATGGTGGTGTGGGCTACGTGTTAATCAGTGAAAAACCTGGTTTGGGTACTGACCCCATTATTTGGGCCAAGTTTTTAGATTTGAACAAGAATCAAAAACTAGATAGCACTGGTTTTGTAGGTATTCTGTCTCCCAGCGACATCACGGTTCAGCAAGTAATTTCCAAGTTGGACACGCATTCGCATTTTGATGTCAACACACTTTGCTATGATTTCTGTGTGTTTGCTGACCAAATTTCCGACTACGAGCAGATTGTCCTCGCGGCTGTGGTTTCCAGGACATTTTACTTCTTCACTAATTGGGAAAATAGTCGAGCCACTGCTGATTCAAATAGTTCAGCTTGCAGTTTTTCTATAAAGCTAAACAACGTCACCATTGGAACTATCAGTTTTGCGGCTGGATCAACGACTGGTACTTTTAGCACACTTACCCAACTCACTGTGGTTCCTGGTGACACGCTTGTAGTAGTTGCAAACAGTTTGGCTAGCATAAAAAATATGCGTGCAACTTTGGCTGGTCAGCTAGTACAATCCAACACAGTTGGCGGTGGCAGCAGTGAACGCGATTGGTTGCGCCTAATGGTCCTATAGTCATGCAAATTATTGCCACACAATCTTATACTTTCTTACAAGAAAGTTGTGCTGCAAGTGCCACACAAATCTTGGTAGCAGTTGCACCGACCGTGGATTTGCCCACTGGCAGCTATTATTACCTGGACATCATAAAACCTGATGGTACTTACTACGAAACGGTGCGCGTGCTATCACACAACGGCAACTGGCTAACGGTTGAGCGTGGTTGCGGTTCCACCGTTGCAGCGGATTGGCCAATTGAGACTCCTTGTGGAGTTCGTGCTGGTAAAGCCATGCTGGATGATTTGGCCAACCTGCAAATGAGTAGTTTGGGTGGGTCTACTTTGCTGGCTCGGTTGACTGGTGGCAACTCACCCTATGATTTATCAACCTATGTACCAGAATTGGCAAGCGTGTTGGTTTGCAGTTTTTTAATTGCTCGTTCTGTGGGAATTTTTCCAGCTCGTAGTCGAGCACAATTGACTACGCTCACAGCAACCACGCTTACTTTGGACATAGTTAAAAATAACAGTGTTGTCGGTTCCATTGTTTTTGCTGCAAACAGCCGCACTGGAACTTTTAACGGATCGAATTTTTCTTTGGTTGATAACGATATTCTTGATATTAAAATCTCAAACCCGTCAGTGTGCGGATTGCGTCTGATACTTTGTGGAGAATTAAATTGAGCTTTTTAGCCCCAAATTCGCATGTGAGTGAAGAATCAACCACTGCCAAACAACGTCGCGCTGTGTGTGCATCTTGCGAAATCAAAACCGGAGTTTTGGGAGTATTGGATAAATTTGACAAGTGCCGTAAATGCGGCTGTCCAATAATGACCAAAACTTTGGTAAGTTCAGCTAGTTGTCCCTATGGCAAATGGTAATTCAACCCAGGTAAATACTCATGAAATTGCAAATCGCAAATGCTGCACGTGTCTCCAAGCGCGACGTGACGCACTACACTTGGTTTAAGTACAGTGGAACCGATCCAATCATCGTTGACGCTACCGACCAGGCAGTGCAGAAATACCAACTCCAGATTCCACATGGTGGGAATGTTGGTGTGCTCAAAGAAAACCTGCGCGTGCTGCCGAACGGACACTATAAAGTTGTCCCACCAGTTGGACGTGACGCGAACTTCTCTCAGCGCAAAGCGATTGTTACCAAAGTACAGATTAGTTCCACTTATCACAGTTTGGTTGACACCACGTTGTTCGTGTGTCAAAAGACTGACGCTGGTGGCTACGCAATCTTCACGCCAAAATTGAGTGTTGCAGGTGAGCTGTTTACGCAATTGTTGGCTACTGGAAAACTAACCAAATTCAACAAAGCTCCTGAGTTTCCCCATTCAGAATTTGCGAAGAATCTGCTTGCTGGTAAAGTTTTGAATTTAGTCTACCAGGGAACTACGGATTTTTTCTCGGATTCATTTGGTATTGACGACGAGCCAGTACGAATCAAACCTGGATCGCGTGTGCGCATGGAGTTGTTGAAAAAATCTATGACGGTTCGCACGCACGACGGGAAAACTTCTGCGGTGCCAGTATATACCGTGACAACACCACAGGGAAAGTTTGCGGTCAACGAACACAACATTGATGATTTTTTCACAAAAGTACTGCTGACTTCCAAAGAATGGGACCCAGTTGATGCCTTGGAAGCACATTTGGATACAGACGAACCTGATCCAGAAGGTGAAGCCACGCCAATTGGCACCGATGTGGAAAGCGATGACCAAGGTGGCAAAGCCACTCCAACTGGCACCGATGAAGCTGACCAAGGTGGCAAAGCCGCTCCAACTGGCACCGATGAAGCTGACCCAGAAGGTGAAGCCACTCCAACTGACGTTGATGAAGCTGATCCAGAAGGTGAAGCTACGCCAATTGGCACCGATGTGGAAAGCGATGACCAAGGTGGCAAATCCACGCCAATCGCGGCTCAACCAGAAGTTGAGCAACCGCCAGCATCGCCAAGAAAGAGAACTGCGCCCCCGCCACAGAAGGAAGCACCTCCTCCCAAGCGCGGTAAAAAACAAGAGCCACAAGTACCATTCACTTCACCGGTTAGCGAAAAAGATGATACTGGTAGAGTGGTAGACACTTCGATACCTGAGCCTGTTGGTGGTGGCATTTCTCAAAAAGAATTGGATGAAGTTGCTGCTCGATGGGAAACCCGTGAAGCGCAACGTGAAGCACGTCGTGCTGCAATGTTCCACGAAAAAGCTGATACCCTCAGTGATGTTGCTGACACTGTAGCTGCCCAAGAGAATACTACGAAGCAGGAACCGCTAGAAACGCGCCAAGACTACGTGTTAGCTCAGTTGGCGAAAGCTAAGGTTTCTGAGAAAGATCGTGCAGAAGTTTTGGAGCATGTGTTGGCAGCTTTTGAAGCAAATGAGAAGTTGTCTGAAAAAGACGTGAGAGGGATAATTTCTGCGAAAGTTCGTGAAATCGCAAATGCTACGTTGCCGCTGCACGGTGATGACCTGGACAGCGCAATCATTGACGCTATTGATGGCAGTGGAATGTCTGAGTCAGATAAAACACTGGTATTTGATAAGTTGTCAAAATTTGCGGAAGAGAATTTCTTGTCGCACAAAGAAATTGGAGACTATATCAAACTAAGCCGTAAACAACTTGCGGCAGGTAAAATTGTGCCTGAGCTTGGTGAGGCTGATGACGCAGAAGTGGAACCAGCACCACCGGCAGCGGCAGAAGTTGAGCCACAGCAGAAGGAAGCTCCGCCTCCCAAGCGTGGTAAGAAACAAGAACCAGCACCACCGGCAGCACCACCGGCAGCACCACCGGCAGCCGCAGCAGAAGTGGAACCAGCACCACCGGCAGCCGAAGTGGAACCAGCACCACCGGCAGCAGCCGAAGTGGAACCAGCGCCACAGCAGAAGGAAGCTCCGCCTCCCAAGCGTGGTAAGAAACAAGAACCGGCAGCACCACCGGCAGCACCACCGGCAGCACCACCCAAGCCACTCGCTCACGATGAATCTAAACAACGTGACGCGATATTACAAGAAATGGATAAGTTGAATATCCCAGACG
>JFJP01037280.1_pt1 | contig 36911 bp, 34 predicted proteins | sample 431651 | NCBI WGS metagenome assembly JFJP01 (sample SAMN02602958, study PRJNA72255) | Microbial mat metagenome, whole genome shotgun sequencing project. | biome: fresh water; feature: sink hole; material: water; isolation source: purple microbial (photo- and chemosynthetic) mats found in... | reverse complement strand
TAAAACTTCAGAAATTACAGTTTTTATGCCAGCTTGATGCTGAATGTGCTTTGCTGTTTCGGCATGATCACCGGTAAGCATAATTACTTCCAATCCCGATTTGTACAATGCTTCAACTGCCATTTTGCTGGTTTCTTTGAGTACATCTGCTACGCCAATAAGCCCCTGAATAAATTTTTCGTCAGCAACATACAAAGGTGTTTTACCCTGAGAAGCCCATTTATTGGCAATAAAAGTAGTTTCATTGGTATTTATATCGAAATCATTAATGAATTGTAAATTGCCAATCCTATATTTGTTTCCACCAATAATTCCTGCTACACCTTTTCCGGGAAATACCTCAAAATTCTCAGCCGATATTACAGGAATATTTCGATTATTTGCTTCGGAAAGTATGGCATCAGCAAAAAGATGTTCGGATGAAACTTCAAGCATGGCAGCAAATCTCAACAAATCATTTTCTGAAATATCTCCAATTGTAAAAATGTCTGTTACTTTGGGTTTTCCATACGTCAACGTGCCGGTTTTGTCAAGTACTACTGTGTTAACTTTTGCAGTAGATTCCAATGCTTCAGCCGATTTGATAAGAATCCCGTTTTCGGCACCTTTTCCCGTTCCCACCATAATGGCCACAGGTGTGGCCAGTCCCAATGCACAAGGGCAAGAGATAACAAGTACCGCAATGCCGATTGAAAGCGCAAAATCGAAGGGATAGCCGGCAATAAGCCATATTGCTGTTGAAAGGACTGCTATTGCAATTACTACTGGTACAAAAATGCTGCTGATTTTATCTGCAAGTTTGGATATGGGAGCTTTGGATGCCGAAGCTTCTTCCACCAAACGAATGATTTGCGCCAGTGTGGTATCGTCGCCAACTTTTGTAGCTCTGAAAGTAAAATAACCGGTATTATTTATGGTTGCCGAGAATACATTTTCTCCTATTTCTTTGAAAACCGGCAAACTTTCGCCCGTGATGGCCGATTCATCTATATTTCCGTAACCTGTAACAATAATTCCATCAACCGGAATGCGTTGACCTGATTTTACAATTACAATATCATTGGTAATTACATCTTCAACAGCAATTTCAGTTTCTGCATTATCGCGTATTACAATAGCAGTTTTGGGAGCAAGGTTTACCAGGCGGCTTAAAGCATTGGTGGTTTTGCTTTTCGAAATGGCTTCGAGGTATTTCCCAAGTGTTACAAGTGTAAGAATTGTAGCACCCGATTCAAAATACAATTCGTTCATTAATCCACTTTCCATATCTCCGTTCATTGTCTCTGCCATGCGGTAAATAATATAAATACCGTAAAGTATTGATGCGGATGATCCGATGGCAATGAGTGAATCCATGTTGGGAGACCTGAAAAGCATTTTGAATCCATTCAGAAAATAATTCCTGTTAATAATGGCTATAGGTAGCACTAATAAGAATTGTGTAAACGAAAATACGAAAATGTTTTCATGAATATTTTTGGGGAGAGGAAATCCTGCCATGTGTCCCATAGCGATATAAAGCAATGGTAAAAGAAAGGCAAATGATAACCACCAACGTAATTTTAAGGCAGATAATTCAGTATTTACATGATTGACAATATTGATTTTATCTTTTGTTTTACTCTGAGCTTTTGAAACATAACCAGCATCAGCCACCGATTTTTCAATGTCTGCAATCTGAACTTTCGATTCATCAAAGTCAACTTGCATTGAATTAGTCAGCAAATTAACCTGAACCGTTTTTATCCCGCTCAATTTACTCACACTTTTCTCGACATGCGCTACACATGCACTGCAGGTCATTCCCGAAACTTCAAACTTTTGATTCATTGTTGTTGCATTGAATATATTGATTTAGAAACAGAAATTTATGGTAAATGTTTTATAAGTTTTGAATAATTAGGAAAGTAGAATCGGTTTAATGTGAGAAAAAGCATTGATTCTGAAGTTTTTTCTAATCGATTATTCTGTGAAAATAAAATACTTTGAAATTATTTTTATTATTTTTAAATCCGAATGCATACTTCGTTTCGTCTAATTTGAAAACAATTATTATATTTATCATCAAATTAAAAAATTAAAGCAATGAAAAAGATTTTATTTTTAATTACAGGAGTATTGTTGTTAGCGTCATCAATTGCATTTGCACAAAGTGGAAACAGTGAAAAAATGCAGAAGGAATTAATCACGGACAATAAAGTACTGCCAAAGGAAGAACAGGATTCAATATTGATGCAAAAACTTTCGTCGGAACAGTTAATGGAGATTAAGAAACAGGAACTGGAAGTTGAAAAACAAAAGATTGAAGCTCAAAGCAAAGAAGAAATGCCCTTTACAGGACCTCAACTTATTTTTGTGATTTTGCTACCATTTTTTTTCATCCTCCTCCTTATTTACATAATTTCTTATTATTCAAATGTTGAATCGAGGCGACGTCACGAAATACATATTAAATCGCTCGAACTCGGACAGATATTACCTGAAAATTTCTTTGATGAACCCAAAAAAAGGCAACAAAACGCATCAAATTTAAAAAGAGGTATTATCTTAATTGCAGTGGGTCTGGCTTTGGTTGTTTGCTATTTTGTGATGGGGTTAAAAATATTTATGATTGGTGGTATAATTCCGGCATTCATAGGAGTAGGATATTTGCTAGTACATTTTTTAGAAAAACCGAAAAGTACTTTAACAAATGAACAGCAAAACGGATGATTTCCGTTGGGTAGCTCAGGTAACTTTATTTGGCGATAAATCGGCTTTCGATCAGCTTACCTGCAAATATCAATCGTCCATTCGTCGGTTCTTTATGAATCTGACAATGGGCGATGCTCCTTTGTGTGATGATTTGGCACAGGAAACTTTTATTAAAGCTTATCTGAATCTCAGGTCGTTCAAAGGAATTTCAGGCTTTTCAACATGGCTTTACCGGATTGCTTATAATGTTTATTATGACTCGGTGAGGGCTAAGAAATACTATTCGGATATTGATGTGGCTGAAATTGATAAGAGTTATCAGACCAGCAATCAATTTTCGTCAGAAAAAATGGATATTAATAATGCGTTAAAAATTCTTCGCAAAGAAGAGAAAACTGCTGTTTTGTTGTTTTACATGGAATATAAAACCCATGTTGAGATAGCTCGTATAATGGATTGTCCGCTTGGTACAGTTAAAACATATATTTTAAAGGGGAAAGAAAAAATGAGTGTTTATTTAAAAAATGCAGGTTATGAATACAAGTAATGAAGATGAAATGTTAAAGAATTTTTGTTGGATTGTGTGGATTTTTACAATGACGGGAATAGTTTTGACAATTCTATTGACAACTACAACCGGTTCGACAAATTCTCTCTTGGTGTTATTTAAACCGATATCAATTTATTCCCTGTTAATTAGTGTTTTTTGTTTTCCGTTATTAGTTTTTTTGGTAATGGTTTTACAAAAGAACAGGTATCTTTCATTAATACAATTTCAAAAATGGTTCATTGGGGTTTTAAATTTTAATTTTTTACGGACCATTCCTGCAGGATACGAAACGGATTCGTCGATGTAAGGCAAGCCGCTGGTTTTAAATTCCCCTTTAAGACTTGTACTGTCCGATAAAATAAAATCACAAACCACATTCGATTTAGTTCCTGAATAAGAAAGTGTAAGTTTGCCGCGGGAAATATATTTCATTATAGAAAATGCTGCATTCTTTTCGATATAATAAATTACGGCTCCTACAGTATATTTATTTCCATCAACGTCCAATTCTACACCTTTGTAAATTGTAAATGGTTTCCTGATTGTGTCAATGGTATAAGTTCCTGCAGGCAAAATGGTATCAGAAGGTGCAGAAAAAACATCCTCGAGAAAAAGATATTGTCCATGTCCTGCCAGACTTCCTTCATCATCAATTTTTAATGAATCGGAGAAAAGTGACATAGTAATCACATTGTCAGCTACATTGTAATCGGAATAATAGGCCCCGTAAAACTGAGCGTAACCCCAGGTATAATCTGGATTTGTTTTGTAGGTGTATTTAATATCCTGATTGCGTTCTTTACATGACGAAAGGAGAATAGCGAACAGAAAAAATAAAGGAACAATATTTCTCATAAAATTTTATTAAAATAACGAACAAAAAAGTTTTTTCTTGTGTTTTGAAACATTTTTGATGTTTATTTTTAGTTTAATCTGTTTTAAATTTTTCAAATGGTTGTCGCCACTGCACATATTTATCTCCAAACAGGGCATTGGACTCATTGGGTCCCCATGTTCCTGACTCGTAGAAAAACAGTGGTATTTCAGAATTATTTTTCCAGGCCTGAAGTATTGGGTCAACAAACTTCCAGCTGGCTTTTACTGAATCTGCACGTGCATAAAGGGTTGAATCACCGGTCATACAGTCGAGTAAAAGTCGCTCGTAAGCCTCAGATATTTTTTTCTCTGCCAAATCTGAATAATGAAAAGCCATATTTACGTTTTGAACTTTAAACCCTGCTCCTGGAATTTTCATACCAAAATCAATAGCTACACCAGCATCGGGATGAATGCGAAGAATAATCATGTTGTTCGGTTCAGTCAAACAAAGTTGCTTGAATAACTGATGAGGTGCAGGTTTCAGATGAATTACAACTTCGGTAACCCTTTCGGGTAATTGTTTTCCGGTACGGATATAAAATGGAACATCGCCCCAGCGCCAGTTGTCGATAAAAACTTTCATTGCCACAAAAGTCTCAGTTTTGGAGTTGGGTGCAACGCCTTTTTCCTGCCGATAACCCTGTAAAATCTGATCACCATCCTGACTTGAAATATATTGCCCCCGAACAACATTATTGGCTATCTCGTTGCCTTTTATCGGACGTAATGACTGCAATACTTTAACTGTTTCGTTACGAATAGAATCGGAATCGAAAATCGAAGGAGGCTCCATAGTAACCACTGCTAACACTTGCAACAAGTGATTTTGAATCATGTCGCGCATGGCACCCGAAGTGTCGTAATATCCACCACGACTACCCACACCTATTTTTTCGGCAGATGTTATTTCTATTCTATCAACATATTTACGATTCCAGATAGGTTCAAAAAATCCATTCGAAAAACGGGTAACCATTATGTTTTGTACAGTTTCTTTGCCTAAGTAATGATCGATACGGTAAATCTGATCTTCATGGAATCCATTGTGAAGTTTATTGTCGAGTTCGATAGCTGTATCGTAACTGTAGCCAAAAGGTTTCTCAATGATGATTCTTTTCCATCCGTTATCTTCTTTGTTTAACCCGAATTTTACCAAATGAAAAGCCACCACTTCGTACAAAAATGGAGGAATGGAGAAATAATAGACAATATTTTGAGTGATTTCGAGCGTAGTGGAAAGCTGCTCGATGTATTGTTTTAAAACACCGAAATCATCTTCAACCTGATTGTTAACCTTTTTATAATAAACTTTCTGAAGAAATAGAGGGGTTTTGTCAGGATTTTGATCAACGCTTTTTTTTGCAAATTCATTCAGACTTTGCATCACATCTTCTCTGTAAGTAGCTTCATCCTTCTCCTGACTTCCGGCTCCAATTACAGCAAATTTTTCCGGCAATAAATTATCGAGAAACAGCTGAAAAACAGCAGGTAAAAGTTTACGTCGGGCAAGATCGCCGTTAGAACCGAAAATAACAAGAATCTGGTTCTCAATTTGATTTTTTTTCATTGGGGACATAATTTCATTTAGACCAAGAACAAATACATGTATGATTTAGTTTATATGAATTAAAATATAACCACATAGTTCACAACCAACGGTCAACGATATGAAGTGAGTTAATAGTTTAATAATAGAGAAATCATTTTTTCAATCAATAGAGTACTCATAGCTACTGCTACTGGAACGGAAGTAAAGAATTGATGCTTTAACAGCAATTAATATGTGTTCTAATTTGAATAATATTTTCAAACTATGTGTTGCTTTGTGTTTTATATTATTAATCGAAATAATGTCTGTTCTAGAAATCAATATCTGAATAGAAATATTAAATTATACTATCATTGATACAAATTTAAAACCATTTTTTCCTTTTAAAAAACCATAACATCACCAATACTACCAGTATCATCACGCCCCACATTACAAAATACCCGTAATCCCAATGCAATTCGGGTAGATTATCAAAATTGGTTCCATAAATACCGACGATAAAAGTGAGAGGAATAAAAATAACCGAATAAATTGTGAGAGTTCGCATTATATCGTTTAGTTTAGTACTCATCATGGTGTGATACATCGTGATTTGGTCGTACAAAATATCGCGGTAACTGTCAGATAATTCGGTTGCTTCGCTTATATTATCCTGCAATTCCTTGTAATGAACTCTATTCTCAGCGTGAATCAATTCCGATTCCATTTTTGCCAGATTTAATATCATTTCCTTGGCCGGTTTTATGTTTTTACGCATAAAATTCATTTCGCCCTTGAATAAATTTATATCTTCTAACAGGTTTTTGTTCGGGTTAGTTGTCATTTGAATTTCCAGAGTTTCAATTTTGTCGCCTAATAAACCGACGATATAAATATAATTATCAACCACCACATCAAGCAATGCAAAAGCAAGATAATCAGATCCGGAGAATCTAATTTTGTTTTTATGTTTACGTATGCGTTCGCGAATAGGATTGAAAACATCACCCGGTTGCTCCTGAAACGAAATTAACACATTGTCTATAATTATCAGACTTAGATTTTCTACAGATAACACATTTTTAGACTCATTGTATTGCATCATTTTTATGGTTGCAAAAATGCCGTTATCTAATTCCTGCACTTTGGGCCGCAATGAAGGATTCAAAATATCGGAAAGAACGTTACTTGGAATTTCAAAAACCTCAGCTATTTCTTCCATTTTAGCCACATCGTGAAGCCCATCTACATTGAGCCACGAAATGTTTTTGCTTCTCTTAAAAGAGAGCAATTGATCTGTGGATTTTACATCAAATTCGCGCACTTCATTCAAATCGAAATCAATAACGCGCACCAATACATTTTCGGTTTTTTTCTGTCCTCTGAAAATGATGGCATAAGGTGACAGACCGATATCTTCCTTTTTCTTTTTAATAAACCGTGACATGGTATTATTTACAATTTTAGTTTTTGATATACAAATAAAAGTGAAACATTATATAAAGTGCAAGGGTAGAACTATTTAATAATAATTGAATAAATAAAAACAGGATAAATTGGTTTATTTATTTGCGTTATTCATAGTCGTTTAAGAAAATGCAACATTTCGGGTTTTAGAAAAATTGTAAATGAAAATAATCGTAAATACTTTTATCCTCTGCTTCTTTCGAGCAAAATAAGCATCATTAACCCAAGCAAAACACGTTCTTCTTCGCCCTTTTCAAAGTCAGTTAATTTATAAATAGTAAATCTACGTCCAAAGAACGAAGGAATTTTTGTAAGCCGAACCACCTCTGTTCCATTTGGACGGGTGATAATATATGAAGGATGAAATAAATAACCGGAAAGAAACCCTAAAATAGGTATTTCGCCTAACATTGAATCGAAAACTTTAGCCCACGGATTTTCTTCACGGATAAGTAAATCCTGTTTCATTTTTTCGTCATAAATTTCGTAATTTGCTTTCCAAAGCGAAACCCAACCCTTGCGAACCAACCTGCCGGTTTCGTAACCTGCGCGGCTGGTAAAAGTATAAGTTGTGTTAAAATCCAGCCATTTATTAGCACGAATTGTATAATTCAATTCTGACCGGCTCTCGTTGTTAAAAACCTGTACTTCATCAATCAACCTCATTAATTTTTGACGCACAAAAGCGATAGTGCTTCCATTGGCATCCTGAGCAACAAAATCGTTTGCCAGTGTAGTAATTTTAAAAGTAAACTGTAAAGGAAATGTAAGATTATTCATGGTTTAATAAGTTAATTTTATACCGAGATAATTATTTGATTCAATATAAATTCCTTTCATACTTCCCCTTTTGATGGTTTAGGGCAGGCAAATCACTTAATTCGTATACTTTGTCCGGGTTTTAAATTTTTACTTTGTTTAATTCCGTTCAATCGGCATAATACTTTTACACTTGTTCCATGTCGCATAGCTATATGTCCAAGTGTATCGCCTTTTCGCACTTTATAAAATCTTTTAACTTTAACCGGTTTTAAATCGCGTTGATAATAAAATGAGTTTTTCTTGGTAAGCAGATAAGTAGGATTATGAACCAATCCTGAACTAAAATCAATCATACTGCCCGGATTAATTGCATTTCCCAGATATCTGATTTCGAAGTGCAGGTGTGGTCCGGTCGAATGTCCGGTATTTCCGCCAAGTGCAATTATTTCACCAGCATAAACATCCTGATTTAAAACCACTTTTACTTCAGAAAGATGAGCATAAACCGTTTCAAGATTGTTGTCATGACGGATGACTACATAATGACCGTAACCTCCGGCTTCATAATCAATAATTCGAACTTTTCCTTTGAATGCAGAAACTACTGTATCGCCGGTATTCAAACCCAAATCAATTCCGTAATGATACCTGTAGCGGCGTGGCCCGTAATTTGAAGTAACTTTTCCCAGAATGGGGATAAAAAAATCTTTACAGTCAATCAACACTGAATCAGGTAAACTATCAATTGGAATTTTGTATGGGTTCAATTTTTCGCATGTCCAGATATTATTATAAATATCATCGGCCGGATGATTTTCCATTAAATCGTCCGAGTTATCAATCAATAATTCCCTGTATATATTCAGTGTGTCAGCTTGAGTATTGGGTTCCTTTTCAGATATTTGACCCGTTACAGAAACTGTGGTGTAAATAAAAATTATTGTAAGAAAAGCATGTTTTAGAGAGTTACTCATGAGAAAAATCGAAAAAGTGGTATTAAGAAAAAGTCAGAAGGAATAAAAACTTATAACGCAGCCTTTATAATTTCTTCGGCCGAATAAGTATATTCGAGATTAGAAAACTTATAGTCAAAGAGCTCATCTTCTCTGAAGAAACGGTTTATTTCTTCTACGGCTGTTTCAGGTGAATCGGAAGTGTGAATCACGTTGTGCTGAATACTATTACATAAGTCGCCCCTTATTGTACCCATTGCAGCTTTACGTCCATTAGTTGCTCCTGCCATATCGTGAACTACATCAACAGCATCTTTACCATAAACACAGCATACAACAACAGGAATTGACATCATGGATTCTTTAATAGCTGCAAAGTAAGGTTTCTCAACTAAGTGGACATAATGCTCGTTCAGAATTTCGTGCGTGAGTTGCAACATTTTTATTCCACAAATTTGCAATCCTTTTTGTTCAAAACGTTTAATAATTTCGCCGATATAGCCACGTTGTATTGCACCTGGCTTAATAATAACAAGAGTTCTTTTCATTTTTTATAAATATTTTTTTGTTGTCAGTTCAAACTTGTCTGCCAAAAAAGCCGGTTCAAATGACATTATTTAACCATGCACTTTTGAAGTTAAGGTAGATTATGTAGTGTCAAATATGGTTCAACTTCTTTTTATATATAAAATTGATTATTTTTTTTATTAAGTTCCAAAGATAGCTAAAAGTAAAATTACTTAAGAAAAAGTTCCGATTTTTTAACTTATAACGCCCCAATTTAATTTATTGGTTTTTAATTTGCGAAGTTGAACAGTTAAGATGTAATTTTCCTGTTTTTGAAGCTGAGGATCGTTATCTAAAATTTCCATCGCTACTCGTCTTGCAATTTCGAGCATTTTTCCATCCTGGGCTAAATTAGCGATTTTTAGTTCGAAAGGTAAACCACTTTGAATTGTTCCTTCAAGATCACCCGGTCCCCGAAGTTGCAGGTCTGCTTCTGAAATTTCAAAGCCATCGTTGGTTCTGACTAATATTTCCATGCGTTTGCGGGTTTCTGCGGCTAATTTAAATCCGGTCAACAGAATGCAAAATGACTGGTCGGCTCCTCGCCCAACACGGCCACGTAACTGGTGTAACTGCGAAAGTCCGAATCGTTCAGCATTTTCAATAATCATAACTGATGCATTGGGAACATTTACACCTACCTCAATTACAGTTGTTGCAACCATTATCTGCGCTTCACCTGAGACGAATTTCTGCATCTGAAAATCTTTTTCTGAGGCTTTAAGTTTTCCGTGAACCTTACAAACTTTATATTCGGGAAATGTCTCGCAAATATAATTATAACCATTTTCCAAATCCTGTAAATCCATCGTTTCCGATTCCTGAATGAGTGGATACACAATATATATTTGTCGACCTCCCTGTACTTGTTTGGCAATAAACTGATTCAGACTTTGTCTTTTGCTTTGGTAATAATGATAGGTTTGAATCGGTTTTCTTCCCGGCGGAAGTTCATCAATAACCGAAACACTCAAATCGCCGTAAAGTGTCATTGCCAGCGTACGTGGAATAGGTGTGGCAGTCATAACCAATATATGTGGTGGTTGTACGTTTTTCTTCCATAGTTTCGAGCGTTGTTCTACTCCAAAGCGGTGCTGTTCATCAATCACAACCAAACCAAGGTTAGCATATTTAACAATTTCTTCAATCAAAGCATGTGTGCCAATTAAAATATTTAATTCGCCGGATAGTAATTGTTGATGAATAATTTCGCGCATTTTAGAACGCGTAGAGCCGGTAAGTAATGCTACTGAAACACCTAAATCGCCAAGCAATTCTCTGATTGTTTCGAAATGTTGGTTTGCCAGAATTTCGGTTGGAGCCATCAAGGTCGCCTGATAGCCATTATCGATAGCCATAAGCATTGCCATCAATGCAACCAGTGTTTTCCCGCTTCCCACATCGCCCTGTAGTAGACGGTTCATTTGTTTTCCCGAACCAACATCTATGCGAATTTCGCGCAATACCCTTTTTTGTGCTCCGGTAAGTTCAAACGGCAGATAATTGTTGAAAAAGCTATTAAAATTAGTTCCAATATGACCGAAAACGAAACCTTTAAAATTCTGTTCGCGATATTTTGTTTGTTGCAAAATACTTAGCTGAATATAAAACAGTTCTTCAAATTTTAATCGCTGGCGGGCTTTGTTAAGCGAATTTGAATTTTTGGGAAAATGTACATTGATGAGTGAATCGGTAAGATTCATCAAGGCAAAACGTTTTAATAATTCAACAGGAAGCGATTCGGGAACACCACTTTTCAGGTTTTGTACCAAAGGGAGAATGATTTTCTGAACCATTTTTGAATTCAGGAAACCACTTTTCATTTTTTCGGTGGTATTATAGTATGGTTGCAGCCCCATCATTTCAGCCGGAGGAAGTTGCGAAACTAAATCGATATCAGGATGAACAATATTAAAATGTCCGTTGAATAACGCAGGTTTCCCAAAAACAACATATTCAATTCCCGGTTTGTATTTTTCAATTATAAATTTAATTCCTTTGAACCACACAAGTTCTATGGTGTCTTTTCCATCAGAAAAAATAGCCGATAGACGCATGTTACGACCATCGCCTATTTTCTCAAATTTCAGAATTCGTCCTTTTACCTGGATAAATGGCATATTTCCATTTATCTCATGCAGATAATAAAAACGGCTTCTGTCAACATATTTATAGGGATAATGCCTCAGTAAATCCTCTACTGAACGGATGCCAAGTTCCATAGCGAAAAGTTCCGCTTTTTTTGGACCCACACCCGGTAGGTATTTTATATCTTGCATCGAGAAATCCACTTATATTCAGTTTGAAAAGTTTATATTCAGTTTGAAAAGTTTATATGCTTTTAAAATCTTAGAGGCATTTAAAGTTAAAAATACAGTAAAACAGACTTTGACTCTACTGTGGTATTGTATAAAAGACTCATAATTTAAAATGAATGGTTACTTATATTTATCGTTTAATCCAATGCCTTTCAAAATCATTGGCTTTATCTTTTCAAGTCTTACTGATTTTTTTGGATCCTGCTTTGGTTCAGTAAGATACATGATATATTCTTTTTGTTTGCCCGGGCTAAGATTTTCAAAGGCAGTTTTTAGGTTAGCCTCTTTATTTAATGCATCCGAGAGTAATTGTGGAGGTAAAACGGGTGTGAATTTTTCCGGTTTGATTTTCAGTCCTTTTTTCTCAATTTCTATGGCTTCATTGATGTATTCAAGAATTTTTTTTTCATCAATTTCTTCTATTGAATTAAAACGCCATTGACGCATGGATTTTGTTTTATTTTCCTGTGCATTAATCAACACTTTGTATTTGTCTGTCATAAAAACACCGTTATAGAACCACAACGCAAAGAACCTTTTAAAACCGGAGTAACTAATTACATTTTTCCCATTAAAGGTAAATACTTCTACGCCCCACTTTATACTTTTTTCAAGTAACGATTTTTTAATTACAGAGTTTAACAATTGGAGTTCTTCAGACCATTTTTCTTCATTCTGCATATTATCCATTATATATTCTTGCCGTATTTTGATTCTAAAAAGAGGATTGTTTCTTTTATTAAATTTTTAAGAACATCTCGGTCAATGTCGGCCAGTTTTTTGATATAAATGCACGCTTTACCCATTTTGAACTTACCCAAATTTGTTAGTAAATGCTCATGTTCAGCATTTCCTGTGTACACATAAAGCGAAATAGCCGCTTTGCGTGGCGAAAATCCCACCAATGGCCAATCGCCTTCTTGTGTACTTCTCTCCGATTTGTAATGATAATAGCCAAAACCAATCATGGATGCTCCCCACATTTTGGGTTCGTAACCAGTAAATTCTTGCATTAATTTCAATAATTCAAAACTATCTCTACGTTTTTGCTCAGTATCTGCAAACGAGTTAATAAAACCGTGAACGTCTGCTTCAGTTTGTTTTGTTTTTAATTCTGCCATAATTATTTATTTTAAATTTTCAAAGTTTTAACCGGCAATATATTTTCCACCCGGAATTTTTCGAAGTATAAAAATTATTACAAAAGAACACGCTAAAACCAATAAAGTTAACAATGGCAATGAAACAATTGGATGTGCAAACGACCAGTAAATACCATTGCGAAACAAAATACTGATGATAATAATGTGTACTAAATAAATACCAAAACTGTAATTGCTTAATGCATTTTGAACTGTGGTTATATATCTGTTTTTAATGTAGATGTCTTTGAGAAGGATAAAAACTGCTATGGACTGAATAATTGTATTCAGCGAAAAATAACTGTAAATTCTTAAGTTCAACTTATGGTTATGTTTGCTTACTAAATATGCTACAACAGCACAGATTAAAACAGTTATAATAAAAACCAGTGCCGCCAATAATCTTGTTTTACCTACTTTGATGGTGATATTTTTAAGGAAATAACCCAACACCAAAAAACCTGCATACTGAAAATAGCCTAAAAATTTTTGTGGATAATCTCCTGTCCATTTGTAAAAACTGAGGTTCATTGAATACGTGCCGATGCAAAGAACAGCCCATGATGACAGATAAATTAATAATACAGGGGTGCTTGATTTCTGAACTAATTTACTAATGAATGGAACAAAAAGATAAATGAAAAGTATCATGTAAATGTACCAGAAATGTTTCGAAACTCCTTCATTTAGGAATAAATTAATGGTCCAATTTGTAATGTCCGATAATGCGTGAGGCTGTTGTTTGGGCGTTAACATAAGCCATCTGAAAATCCAGTAAACAACTATCCAGAATAAGAAAGGAACAAGGACACGCAGCATTCTTTTTTTGTAAAACTCCCGCAAATCATATTCTTTTCCCAACAATGTAGCACCGCTGATCATTAAAAACAAAGGAACAGCAAAGCGAAAAGCTGAATTTACTATATTACCAATCCACCAATAAGGCATATTACTGTTATATGCCATATTTACAAGTGGCGAGGTAATATGAATCACAATGACGCCAATAATTGCCAAAGACCTGAGAGAGTCTATGTATTGGATATTGGTGTGTTTGGTAGGATTCATTTTTTTAATTTTGCTTTTGAATTAAAAATTCAGCTATTTTCAAATCAATTTCAGTTGTAATTTTAATATTCTCCCTGTTACCTTCTACCAAATGAATTTTCTTGCCTATACCTTCAACAACCGACGCATCGTCTGTAAAAAGGATTGAAAATTCCTGTTCGTAAGCTTTTTTCAATAATTCAGCATCGAATACCTGCGGTGTTTGTACAAATTTATATTCAGTGCGATTTACCGAAATACTTCCATTGTTTGTTAACTTGCGAATACTATCAATCGAATCCACAACCGGAATTACTGCATCCAGTTTCTCGGCAGCTACGAAACAAGTTTCTAATGTTTCGGCACTTACCAATGGACGCACTCCATCATGAACTGCTATCAGGGATGGTGTATTCACAGATTTCAACCCGTTTTTTACAGATTGAAAACGGGTTTGTCCGCCCGGTACAATTTGATGGGGAATAGTAAAGGCATGTTTTTTGCAGAGTGTCTGCCAGAAAGCAATTTGTACTTCGGGCAACACAATGATGAGTTGAATTTTGATATCAAAACGATAAAAAGCTTCGATAGTATACATTAATATCGGTTTGCCTTGTATTTCGAGGAATTGTTTGGGAATATTGGCGTTCATTCTTTCACCTTTTCCTCCGGCTACAATCAGCGCTATTCGGGGTTTTTTCATAAAAAAACAATGAATTTGGAACAAAGATAAACATTTCGGTATTAAAAATGAATAAATGACGTGTGTAAATTTTAAAACGCAGATTAACAACATGATACAATATTATGTTTTGTTTTCGATAGAAATTTCGGTTTTATTAAACAAATACAATCTCATTTAATTACTCAAAAACTACATATTAATGACAACATTTTGTAACTTTGTATTTTGTTTGCCGATAATTAGAAAATAAACTTTACTATATTTATAAAACTGAAAATATATTTAGGAATAAACCGAAAATCGATTTGCTTTTTGAGTATCTATAATTTTAATTAAAATACAAATGAATAAAACTGCTATTTATATTACTTTAAGTTTGATTTTTCTGAACATTTTCTACATTCCGGCTCAGGACGAGAGAGCGATGAAACAAAGTTTTTTCGAATCTCTATCTAAAACCGACTCTGTAAGTGGAGCAAGTGTTAAATTTTTTCATGACAGAAGAATCGAAGATATTGTTGTAGAAAAAAAGAATTATTCAGGGTTACAGAATTTATCAGGTGGAAACGGTTATCGCGTTCAGGTTTTTTCGAGTAACACACAACAATCAGCAAAAAATGAAGCTTTTAAAATTGAAAAAGAAATTCGTGATTTTTTCCCCGAATGTCCGGTTTATGTAAATTATTTTTCGCCTTTTTGGAAAGTAAGAGTTGGAAACTTTGGGTCATATTCACAAGCTCAAGCATTCAAAGAAGAATTAATAAAAACTTTTCCGCATTTGAAAAGCGAAACCTATACTGTGAGAGACCAGACTAACGTTTCAGGAACAAGATAAATTATGGACTTCAATATAAATCAGCCTGTACCTTTCGAACCCGAAAAGACTGCCCAAATTGCATATCATTATCAGGAAATTATCAAGTTGATTGGTGAAGATGATAACCGTGAAGGTTTACTGAAAACACCCGAAAGGGTATCAAAAGCCATGCAGTTTTTAATGAACGGATACGAACAGGATCCGGAAACGATACTAAATGATGCAAAATTTACCGAAGATTACCGACAAATGGTCATTGTAAAAGACATCGATTTCTATTCGATGTGCGAACATCACATGTTGCCTTTTTTTGGTAAAGCCCACATTGCCTACATTCCCAATCATCACATCACAGGATTAAGCAAAATAGCTCGCATTGTAGATGTTTTTGCCCGCCGGTTACAGGTGCAGGAGCGCATGACAACGCAAATTAAGGAATGTATTCAAAAAACACTAAATCCTTTAGGAGTAATGGTTATCCTGGAAGCACAACACCTTTGTATGCAAATGCGAGGTGTTCAAAAACAACATTCCATCACCACAACATCAGACTTCACAGGCGTTTTTCAACAGGCTAAAACACGTGAAGAATTTATGAATTTGATTAACAGGAAATAGAGAAGATATTGATAATCACAAAATATGGCTATCTTAATTTTCAGGGTTTAAGGTCAAATCTAACGGACATTTTCCTTCAGATATTCTTTCAGGCTTATTAATTCGCAATCCACTTTTTGTGTTTCCTTGGTGCTGTAAAGTCTGGGTATTTGATCAGGCGAAAGTCCGATTTCAATTCCTGTCAATTCAATTATCACTTTTATTAAATACATTATCACTTTCGGGACTGGTATTATGAACACCTTTCTCGAAATTATTTCACTGATAAATCTTATTAGTTCAGGATAAGTAAATCCCTGATTCCCGTTGATTGTAATAATTTCATTCGTCTTTTGAAGGTTAAAAATACAATCATACATTATTTTAATTACATCATGGGCATGAATCGGGTACAATTTGCTTTTTACATTCAACGGACATAATACAAATTTTTTATTCGTAATATCGCCAATAAGTTTTTCAATACCTTCCTGTTTTCCAATTCCAAAGACCTCAGCAGGTCTGAAAATTAGCCAGTTATTCAAATTGTTTTTTATATATTCTTCGCCTTGTAACTTTGACAAACCATACGCCCCACTATTTTCTCCGGCTGTTCTGGAGCTGATAAAAACAAATTTTTCAACCTGATTTAGTTTAGCTGCATTTACTATGTTTATTGTGCCCTGCACATTCACTTTATAATAGTCAATGGGTTTTAACTTGTGAGTTACGGCAGCGGCATGAACAACAATCTGAACACCTTTTAATACTTCATTTACAAATGTTTCATCACAAATATCACCTTTAAAAATTTGAACGGAATTATTTCCCGAATAACCCTTGTTATGTGTAATTACCCGAATATCATAAATAACCGGATCAAGATGATAGATAAAGTTGCGCATCAATTCAGATGAAGCACCCGTAATCAGTATTTTAGTTTTTAGGCTCATCTTTAATAAAAAATTCTTTTATCCTGTATATAAACAGGTCTTTTAAAAATTCGAAATTAGCGGCTATTTTCACAAACGATTTTCGAACGTTAATCTCTTGAAATTCTACAGGGAATTCTTCGTAAGTGCATTTCATTCGCCTGATATTAATCATAATCTCGGCATCAATAAACCAACCTGTCGATTGAAGACTCATTCTTTCAAATACTTTGCGCGAAATGATTTTCGGTTTTGAATTTATATCCTGTGAGTGTAATCCGGGGAAAAGCAAATTAAAAAGCAAATTGAACATTTTCGAAATTATGGTTCTGTATCGTCCGTCATATCTAATAATACGGTAGGTTTTAACCATATCCAATTTTTTTTCTTTGATAATATTATAGGCAGTAATTACACTTTCAATAGGAAATTGACCATCCCCATCGATAACACAGATGTACTTACCTTTTGCATTTTTCATGCCTTCAAGCATATCCCAGCCCATCATTCCCTGTTTTGGCTTTGCAATGGCGTTTATCCGTTTGTCTTTTGATGCCAAATCGACGACTATTTCTTTTGTGTGATCTTCTGATCCGGGAAAGTAATTACCAACCAAAACAATTTCAAAACTATTATTAAGTCCCTCAAGTAAACCAATGAGTTTTTCCACAAGTGGAATAATGTTTTCTTCGGATCTGTAGCACAAAACGACTAATGATAAATCGATTTTTTGAATCATTCTTTCAATATATTTTGAGTGAAAGTTATTTTCTGTTAAATATGTCCTAAATTAAAATCAGGCTTTAAAAGTATAATATTTGTTGAGAAAAAAGCTACTTATCGTATATGCTACAATTGATATAAGTTGACAAATGTAGGAATCGATAGGTGTAAAATGTAATAATAAATATAAAGCACCAAGTTGAAATAAATATGAAATTGCAAAAATAATAATAAATTTTAATATTGTGGATCTAACATTCAATTTGCTTTCAAAAGTCCATTTTCTGTTCCAAATAAAGCTGTTGGTCAACCCAACAACATACCCTATGATATTTGCTAAGTAGTCTGATGTGTTTAACTTTTTGAGCATAATCCAAATAATTACAGCAGTGAGCAAAGTATTAGAAACGCCTACAATACCATATTTAAACATCTGTAAAATGGATTTATTAATTTTCATGCTGGTTAAATTTTAAATTTTTATATAAAATCATATTAACAAATCCTTTTTCGAACTTTTTTACGGGTTTCCATTTTGAAGTATTTTTCAAATCATAATATACAGAATCATCCAGGTTTGAAATATTGGAATAAATGAAGTACTTATTGTTTGTATTAACACCCACGGTTTTGTCTTCGTTTTCTAATTCCACAAATTTTCTGTTTCCATACAAACAAAATCCCGCTGAGATATGGTCATAATTCATCTTTTGTTGGTCGATATAATTAAAGCAATCTTTGCGAAGTTGATAATAAGGCAAGTGAGCGAGTGTGTTGTCCCACGATTTGGATATTATTTCGGGATAAATCCAAAAATTACCTGTTAATTCAAATAGCAAGATAAGTATAAAAATCCATTTGATACGCTTTTCTCCTGCATACTTAATAATGCCCCAAAGCGTTAAAATAGTAAGAATAAAAAATTGTGGCAAGAAATAGCGGGCAGAAAAAGGCATTTGTGAAATGAACACGAAAAGCAAATATAAAGCGTTGAGCGACAAAAACAACCAAAAGAGAAACATGACTTGTAAATCCGGCTTGTGTTTCAATTTAACAATGATGAATAAAAAATAAATTCCAAGTAACCAAATAATAATCCTACCGTTTTCGACTGACCTGAGAACAAATTCAGCTAAATGTAATGCGATACGATTTAAGTTATTGGGCAATGAATAATGTTCGCTGTAAGGTGAATTAGATGAAAAAAACCAGCCGTATGAATATAAATAATTTGAATAATAAATAGTCAATAGAATGAAAGCGGGTAAAAAAGGAATGAAGTTATGAATAACAGCCTGAAACTTCGATTTCATATTGTAGCGAAATATTGAAAAATAACTGGAAACAAGAAATAATATTACACCTGTAAAAACACCACGCATGCTAATAAAACAAAGAAAGGAAACCCCAAAAACCGTCAACCAGCGATTATTTTGTACTATACCCCGAAGAGAAACAATGAAGGCTGTAAAAAGAATAAAATCGGGCGATGCTATTGAGAATTGAGTTAATAATGACGATTCGAGCATAACAATCAGTAAAACCCAACCTTGAAATTGTTCAGGAAAAAAAAGACGAATTAGTTTCCACAAATTAAAAATCAAAATAAGTGCACAAAAAAAGGTAAACAAGTGCGAAACCCACAAACTGTAACCGAAAATTTTCCACAAAAGGGCTGTTATCATTCCTATCAAGGGTGGATGATACCCTGTAGATGATATTACGTAGGCTTCGGAAGAAGAAGGAATTATGACTGTTTTGAAACCAAATTGAAAAAATCGGTGAGCCTCTTTTGATATTAATTGAATATTATCCCAAAAATAGCCATTATTGACACAATGCATAGTAAGCAGAGTGTAAATGCAAATGACTAAAAATAAGGCTGATATTCTTTTATAATTTTGTATCATTAGTCGATTTTTTCAGAACCTGATTAAACTTCACAATAAGGAAAAAAATTACTGACAAATATACAAAAAAAGCCGGCACTATAGGTAGAACTTCGTTAAATCGTGAGCACCGAATGTATGAATAAAGTGAAACAGATACAATACCGAAAGGAACAAAAATATACTTTCGGAATACAATAAAGTACAAAAAATCCAGAATATCACCCATGTACATATATCTTTCGTGCATTCAGGGTAAAATGAACGGAATAACTTTAGAACTGATAAGCGCTAAAAGTATCCACATTTCAGAATTGAATTTGTACTTTTTCTGACTCAAAATAATCACCGTTGTAATTGTAATGCTGCAAGTTACTAATATTCCAATAAGTTTCACAATTTCTTAATACTGATTATCAAACCAGATATATAAATTCAGGAATTGATCTGTTGTCAGGAATCGATATTAGTTTGCTTCTGAATAATTAGTAGATAGTAGTTCGGTAAAATGTCTACCGAAGCTAGATGCCGGAACTATACAGATTAAAAAAAACGCAGGAATACTCAGGAAAAATGCCATTTTATTTTACCCCTTAACATGGCTACGATGTAGAATGGTAAAATAAATACCGATTGAACTTTAAAAGTAAATGCAAGTGCTAAAAACAATACACAATAAAGTTGTTTGTTTTCAAACAGAAAATAAGTACTGCCAAACACAAACGATGCATAAATTGAATCGCCCTGCAATAAGTAGGAACTGTTAAGAATTACGGTTGGCAGTAAAGGTATTATGGCTAATGAAATCCAAGTAACAAGACTGTTTTTGTATTTTAAAAAGGCAATTTTCCCGATAAAGAAAGCCGCAAGAAATTCGAATGCAACAGAAATGATTTTGATTAAGAACAGGGGATTTAATCCTGTTTTTGCAATTCCAATCAGGATATAAATATAGATTGGAGGATAATTGTAAAAATTATATTTTAACGAAGAGGCTTAACCATGAGTTTCGATAAAATGAATCCAGGGCTTAAAAAAGGATATTTAATCACCTGTTTCGACCGGAAATAAAACCAACTTTGCTATAAAACCAATAATTATAAAAACTAACCACAAGCTTTTTTGAGTTAGCTGACTGATAAAATATTGTCGGATTTTGGTTATCATTTTTACTTTTGGTTGAATTTCAAGACATATTAATTTCCGAAATTATTGAAGTTGAATTCAAATTGAAATTGTATTTAATACTTCTTCTGAAATTCTGGGTTAAAAGACATTTTTAACAATACATTAGCGGTAATTTTCTACAAAACTTTATTATAATTCATGCTTTAAACCAAACAAATAAACTAACAAATTGTCATTCTGGATTTCAGAATTTCAATCTGGTTTTAGGTTGTAATTAAATATAGTGTTTCAATACATTTAAAGAAATTAAAGGCTGGTGAAATGACATTTTTCGCAAAACTTAGGTGTAAAGTTTTTGTACCATAAATTTCGATGTTGAACGTATTTCTTGCTATTTATTACAATTTCTATATTTTCATTAAATGCATTCCCAAAAATGTTGCTTTTTTAGTAAAAATTTGGCAGAACAAGAAGGCCTCAACCGATTCCATGAAATAAAATTACGACAAGTGAAATGTACGTGATCTTAAACTTTTTTGATTCTTGAGATTATATTGTTACATTCATTATGAAGCTTTGCAACATCAAGAAGTAAATATAACGATTTTAAAATTCATCAAAATTATAAAAAGAGATTTCATCAGTTGAAATCTTGGTTAGAACAACAAGATTTAAGTGCAAAAAACGAGGTGTGAAATACCTCGTTTAAAAGCAGTTTTTTCTAAATCTTGCATTTGAAGTTAAATTTGTTTTGTAGAAGTCAGGTTAAGCATCAATGTTATTTTTGCGTTTTCTCACCTATTTTACCAAAGAGTTCAGATTTTTGGCCAAAACTTCAAAATTCACCTTTTTCAAAATTAATTTTTTACACTTCTACAATTCCATTAATTGACACCGGAAATTTCAACTATTAATTTTTGAGCTTATTGTATATGAAATATGATTTTTTGGTAAATGCAAATACGGTTAATAGACTTAATTTACCTACTAATATTCATATTGTTTGATGAAACATCAACCTAATTAATCACCATTATTTTTGTAATTGTACTTTGTGTCCCGTCTTCATTAGCACAAATCACTAAATAAATACCTGTACTTACTTTGCGACCGTGAACATCTTTTCCATTCCAGGTGGCAATGCTACCATTCGATGTGGTACTACAAACCAAATTGCCATTCAGGTCGGTAATTCTAACCTGAGTGTTTTCAACCAATCCTGTAATAGTAATTACTCCGTTGTATCCTTCGCGTACGGGATTAGGATATGCATATACATTGCTGAATGTTCCAGTTGATTCAGCGGCATCGCTCTGATACGAAACAATACCCATTCCTGTTCCAAAGAAAACTTCGCCTGTAACAGGATTAATATCAATCGAAATTATATCATTCGACAACAATGGGCTGTTTGATACAGTAAACTGTTTAATCATTTCCTGTCCGTTTTCCGACATAAGATAAGCACCGGAATTTTCTGTGCCTATCCATTTGCGGTTTGCGCCATCTACAGCAATTGCTTTTATCTTTTCGTCTTTTAATAAATAATCAGCCAAATTGGTTCCATCGTTTCGGGGAATTTTAACCCTTGATGCTGAAAATCCGGATGTTAAGGCATTTGTCGTATTGTAAAAAAGAATAGGTCCCTGCTCGGTTCCAACCCAAATAACTCCATTTTTATCCTGAGCAATCGAAAAACAAACTGACGGTGAAATTAAGGTACCTTCAGCATCGGGATCGGGAAATGATTTAAAAATTGAAAATACATCATCACTTGCGTCTTTTAGGGTTCCTTTGTCATCTAATACAAGGATTTCACCCGAACGAACCGATAAAATCCATTTGTGATTAGCGTTCTGGTTGTTAATTATAATTTTACCTAGTGTTTCTTTTCCTGTAGATGATGCTTTAAGCTGTATCCATTCACCTGTGTTTAACAATACTTTCAAATTATTAAAAACTGCTGAGTTTGCAACAAACAAATTACCCTGAGAATCGAAAACATTGCCATCTAATCTTGTATATAAATCAGGTAGGGTTGCAGCTAAAGGATGTGGCTCTAATGTGCTGTTTGAATAGTTATGTAATTTGAAAAATAAATTGTTTTTAAATTCATATAGTCCTGTTCCGTAAGAAGTTACGAAAAAATGACTGTTGTCAGCAGGATCTACTGCCACAGTCATAAAGTCCAAAACATCTTTGTTAGTGATTGCTTTAATTGACGAATTATTAATATTTGTCCAGACTCCATTTTCATACATCATTACTAATCCTGGTCTGTTGTATTGCGCTGACCATCGTCCACCCTGAACTACAAAGAGTTTTTGACCTGCAAAGGTCATATTCCACGGAATATTAACTGCAGGGCCTGCAGGCTTGTATTTTTTTATAACTGGTGTTGTACCGCTATTGTTGTAGGCAATAATACCTTCAGATGAACCGGCAAACCAGCTTGTTTTATTTTCAGTATTATATTCCGAATCGCTTATTGTTGAAATTCCTTCAATTAAACTCTTCTCGAACTGAGAGTTTACAAGATACAATTGACTCGAAGTATTAATAATAAACATGTAATTTCCAGAAATATTTAAGTAGTTTATAGTTAAATCCGTTAGCAGTGTAGTCCAGGTTTTATCTGCATTCTGGCTATAAAGTTTTCCGCCTCGTAATAATAATAATTTACCGCCAAACGACTCCAGTGATTTTATTTCGCCATTTCCCGGAAGTCCGCTTAATGTAGACCAATACTCGTAATTAACAAGATTTGGTTCGGAAATAGATGCTGTATAGATTGTGTTTGCTGATGCCGCATAAATTTTACCGTTAAGAATTATGGTTTTTATCACATTTACTTCTGTGGCATTTAAACCAATAATGTATGTGTCTGCAATTTCACGTTTGAGCATGTTTATAACTAATACACCAAAACTGGTCGACAGATAAGCATTATTTCCGTAAAACATAATGTCATTTATCGCTTTATTTATACTCATCTGTTTGATAAATAAGTCGATAATATTGATAACTCCACCTGAACCCAATAAATCTATATTACCATTTTTATAAACAATCAATAATTGTTTGCTTTGTATATCATAACCGATTTTTGAAATACTTGCATCGTTAAGTCCACTTACTTTACTGTAAAACTCCATGCCTTCATCTTCTTTGTCGATCGAAAACAGTGAACCCTCACTTACGGCAAAAATTTTATTTTCCGACTGAGCAATTTGTTCCACATTATTGTAAGCAAAATGCGTCCTCCATTTGCCCATAGCTAACTGAGCCTGAATTTGTGAAGGCAAAAGTGTTGAAATAAGGACGATAAGGGTGATTATTTTTTTCATGAGAATTTTAATTTTAAAAAAAGAATAAATACAAACTGAATTATTATAACTAAATTTTGACGATTTTATTTCGTTAGATTTTTTTAAACATGCTTTTTTTATCGTATGAATAAATTATTTTGTCAGGATTTTGATTTCAGATACCTGACTAATTTCTTTACAGCTAACGCTCGGTGACTTATTTTGTTCTTTTCGACTGTACCAAGTTCAGCAAAAGTTTTTGTGCTACCTGTTGGAACAAATATCGGATCGTAACCAAAACCGGCGTTTCCGCGAGCATTACGAATTATTTCTCCGCTAATCTCGCCTTCAAAATATTGAACGTTATTGTTTTCAATTAATGCAATAACTGTTCTGAAACGCGCTTTTCGATTATCTATACCATTTAAACTGTGAAGTAATTTTTCCATGTTTTTCAATGAATTTTGCTCTTCACCAGCGTAGCGGGCCGAATAAACTCCGGGTTCACCTCCCAATGCTTCCACTTCGAGCCCCGTATCATCGGCCATACAATCTAACCCGAATTTATCATTGATGTATTTGGCTTTAATCAATGCATTAGCTTCCAGGGTATTTCCGGTTTCGGGTATATCATCGGTACAGTTTAATTGTTCGAGACTAATAATCTCAATATCACTCCCCAAAACTGCTTTAACTTCCTCTAATTTATGTTGATTGTTAGTTGCAAAAACTATTTTTTTCATTTTTAAAATTGGCATACTTTTCTAATAACTGCAAAGATAATGAATTTCGGCAAAATTCTTCAAATTCAAAAAAAATATATCCTATCTGTTCGGATTATCAGCATATTCTGATAAAGAATGGAGATATTGATTATTCAATATAATTAATTTGTTTTTACTATTTTTGTACTAGTAATACTAATAAATAGAAGTATGGCTAACAAAGAAAGGATAAATTTTGGCAGCAAATTAGGTGTAGTTGCAGCAGCTGTAGGTTCTGCTGTTGGTTTGGGAAACAGTTGAAGATTTCCTAATGAGTTAGGACAAAAAATTTTGATATAAAGCGATTTGTAATCAATAATATTGCTAAAGGGTAATTTGGGATAAAACAGAAATGCTGGCACAATTCAGCAGTTAAAATCAAATTAAAGCAGGAATTTTTAAAACCTATCTTTTTCTTATTCGTTATGTAGCGCCCATCGGTATATCACTTGTTATTCTCAATCAGCTTGGAATAAGTAAATTATTAGGCCTCGAGTAATTCTTTGTGGCAGCAAAGTAAGTCACCGGTTTTTTCGTCGCGCAGGTGAAGTCCGTTACCCTGACAGTGTTTATATGACTTACATTCAGCACATTTTCCGGTACGGGTCCACGATCGATCGCGCATTTTCTGGTAGCGGGTGTTCCATACAGTCATAAAATCGTCGGTGTAAATATTTCCCTGAATATAATCGGCACGCAAGCTCGGACAAGCGCTGATCGAGCCATCAACTAATACTGAACCCACTTTGATACCTGCCTGACAAAAAAACGGGGTGTCACGAACTTCAAGTTCATAATTGCCCAGAAAACCTTCGCAACCAAACGACGCTTTAATTTTTCCTTCAGCCCGCGTTTGTTTTATAAATTCCATAAGGCGACAGAATTCTTCTTTTGACAGTTTTAGCAACGGATTTTCTTTTGCCCTTCCTTTCGGAAAAATAATGAACATTCGCCATCGGGTAACCCCGGCTGAAATTAGTAAATCACGAATAGATTCAAGGTCCGCGATATTTTTTTTATTTACACAAGTAACCACATCGTACATCAATCCGGGAGTAGATGCTATCATTTTTATTGCATCGAATGCTTTTTGCCAGGAACCCTGTACGCCGCGAAACCAATCATGAGTTTCGGGATTTAAACCATCAAAACTTACGGTTATGGATCGAAGACCTGCATGGAGTAAATTTCCGAATCGATGAGGTGTGAGTCCAAAACCGTTGGTCACCATTCCCCACGGAAAACCACGTTTAGTGATTTCTTGTCCACATTCTTCTAAATCTTTACGCATCAGGGGTTCACCTCCGGTAATTACCACCATCGTTTTATGTGGATTCACATGTGGAGCGATGCTGTCCAGCACGTTCAGAAAATCGGGTAATGGCATATCGGCAGTCAGCGCTTCTTTCGTACAATCACTTCCACAATGGAGGCAGTTTAAATTGCATCGCAAAGTACATTCCCAAAATAAATAGGATAGCTCATGCAGTTTCGTCTGATTACGCTTATGTTGCTGATAAAGCGAGAGTATAATTTTCTTTTTAAAATTCACTTAATAAAGTTGACGATTATTTTTTTTCCGATAGCTATCGGGGTTGAAGTTTTATGTTTTGTGTTTTTTTTGCTTTGCCGTAATACCAGTTGTCATCACCATCGTCCACCCAATCTGAATCGATAAATGTTACAACAACATTGCGTGTTGCAAACTCACCGCCATTAGTTCCGCCATCAGTATCTTCAGTTTTCAGGGTGTACATTGGTGGCTCCATGGGTATATCCTTAAATGAGAATTTATACTTGCCATTCACGTCTGTATATACGGTATCTCCATAAGATGGATTTTTTCTGTCCTGTTTTATAACCCTTAATTGTTTAATTGGGTTTGATGTAATACTGTCGGTTACAGTTCCGCTGATTTCGAAATCAGCATAAGGAGTGCCGTATTCCACAGGCATATCGCAATTTGCAAAACCAAAAATGGCCAATAATGACAAGATAATTTTATCCAACGATTTTAAAAGGAAATTTTTCATAAGTGCTTCGACTATTATTAATTTAACAACATTTACAGGATGAAATTAACATGTAAAACGTTGCATTAATTTATGGAATCAGTTATTTCAGGGGCAGATACTTCCTGTTGAATAGTCATTGATGGCACACCATACATTGGTAAAACTCCGTATTCGGGTATCGGTTCGGGTTCATCGCACGAACTTATAAAAAATACAGAAAACAATAATGATACTAAAAGTTTATCGAATATTTTTATGAAGAATTTTTTCATTGTATGCTTTTTGTTTTGATTGACAAAGATAAAAAACAATTTGCAAAATGATTCTGATTTATTGTAAATTATTTCTATGCTTATTTCATATTTGTCCATTCCGAGCTGTTTTTTTTGCTATTTTTGCAAACAATACATTAATTCGATATTCGATGAAAAACTGGATTCTCATACCTGTTTTCTTTATTAGCATGCTTGTGAAGGCACAAAACAAAGAACAACCCCAATTTCCATTAACTACAGTGACTAATGTGGCTGGCTTTTCGGTGCTGAATATCCTGGATGCTTATCTTTCGCCTTTTACATATTCAGGTTTTGGGGTTTTTGTTGAACATAAAGAACAAAAATTATTTTCTACAGATAATACAAAAATATCGTTGCAGGGAAAGTTGAAAGGACTCGTGGGGTTAACTGCAAATCCGCGCAACACAGCTTCAATAGCATATTTTGGAGGAGCTTATAGTTGGGGAGCGTTTTATCATTTCAATGTTGTTGATGATTTATATTTAAGTACAGGTAGTACTGTTGATGCCGGACTTGCGGTAAAGCAAAATGGGAGAAATGTAAACAATCCCTATAATTTTGACTTTGCAACTAATATAAACCTAGCAGCTGTAGCTAATTACGATATTCCTGTTTTCAAAAAAATAATCCGATTAAATTTAGAAATTGAGGCTCCTGTTTTAGGTTGTATGTTTGTACCCGATGTTGGTATTTCATATTACGAAATGTTCGAATTAATGAATTTATCTAATACTTTTCATTTCAGTTCGCTGCACAACAAACAAGGCGTTTTGGTAAATGCAGGATTTGAGATTCCATTTAACAATTCAACATGGAAATTTGGAATAGGTGCAAATAATCTGAAATACACTGCCAATAATATGGTTTTTAAACACAATGAATATAAATTTTTTATTGGGTGGAAATATAATTTGTACAGATTCAGGGGAACAAAAAACATTGCTCCTGATAATTTTATAAGTGCCTATAAATAAATATTTTATAAGATTTTTGAACAAAAAGTAAAATCAAATACTGACTGTTTGTAAATATCAGATTTTAAAGCATAAAGAGCGTTTATTTTTTTATTTATTTGAATATGAAAAAAATATTATATTTTTTATTTTTTGCTCCTGTTATTTTCTCTTCGTGTATCGACGAACCAGATATTTCACGAAACACAAATGAAGGCAATTTCGAGGCTTTATGGAAAATAATTGATACAAAATATTGCTATCTCGATTACAAAAATATCAAATGGGACTCGATACATACGGTTTATTCAGAACAGGTAGATAGTTCGTTAAATAAATATGAGTTTTTCGACTTAATGGGTCGCATGTTAGCTGAATTGAAAGATGGTCATGTAAATCTTTATTCAGTTTTCGACCGCAGCAAATACTCTAAATGGTTTGATGATTATCCGGCAAATTTTAGTTCAACACTAATTAAATCGCCTCGGTATCTTGGTAAGAACTACCGTTATACAGGAGGAATGGCTTATAATTTTATTGCCAACAAAAACATTGGTTATATTTATTACAGCGATTTTTCGGACAGATTCAGCGATTCAAGTGTCAGAAATATTTTTGAGTATTTTAAGGATTGCAAAGGACTTATTATAGATGTACGAAACAATGGTGGAGGATATCTTGATTTATCAGAACAACTGGCATCATATTTTTTCAAGAGTGATACCATAACAGGCTATATGAGTTACAAAACAGGTGACGGGCATTCCGATTTTTCTAAACCTGTAGAGGTGAAAACTCCGGGTCATAAAAAAATACAATGGGAACGTCCTGTTGTAATTTTGACCAATCGGATGTCCTACAGTGCAACAAATTCCTTTGTTTGCAGAATGAAAATGGCTCCCGGGGCAATTATTGTGGGTGACAAAACCGGAGGAGGTGGAGGTTTGCCACTTTCGAGCGAAATACCAAACGGTTGGATGGTACGCTTTTCGGCCTGCCCTATGTTTGATGCCGAAATGAATCACACAGAATGGGGTATTGATCCCGATATGAAAGTCGATCTTGATTCAGCAGATATTGCAAAAGGGTATGATACAATTATTGAAAAAGCGATCAAGGCAATAAGCCAATAAAAAATGTGCCAATAAGCCAATAATACAATAAGTTAATTTGAAATATTAGATGAAAAAATTAAAAATTACTGAGCTTAACAGACTGACGCCTGAAGAATTCAAAATTCAGAAGAAATTACCTTTAATTGTTGTTTTAGATAATGTAAGGAGCATGCACAATGTAGGTTCTGTATTCAGGACAGGTGATGCATTTTTGGTAGAAGCAGTATATTTATGTGGAATTACCAACACACCACCCCATACCGAAATTCACAAAACGGCTCTTGGAGCAGAGAATACAGTGGAATGGAAGTATTTTGAAAACACACAAGTTGCGGTAAATATTTTAAAGGAAACAGGTTATACAGTTTTTGCCATCGAACAGGCCGCAGGAAGTACCATGTTGCCAGACTTAAAGCTTGATGCTCATAATAAATACGCAGTAATTCTTGGGAATGAAGTGAAAGGAGTACAACAATCGGTTATTGATATTTGTAACGGGTGCATCGAAATTCCACAATTTGGCACCAAACATTCACTAAATGTGAGTGTTGCGAGTGGAATTATTATTTGGGAGTTTTTTAAGAAACTCAACTCTTAAATACAAAGTGAAAAATTGTAAATGAAAAAATTGTAAATGGCATTATGGATTGGAAAGATAAACTTAGCGGATTAAAATCCGAATTACCCCAAGTAGAGGAAACACCTGAAGCTACTCCGGTAAAACCTGCAAAGAAACGGCAGGTTGAACCTTTGCGCGTTGAGTTGGATAAACGCAACGGAAAACCGGCAACACTTGTCACCGAATTTCAGGGAAAGGATGATGAACTGAAAGAGTTAGCAAAATTACTGAAAGTAAAATGCGGTGCAGGTGGTTCGTCGCGTGATGGAGAGATATTGATACAGGGAGATTTCAGGGTGAAAATTGTCGGTATTTTACAGGAAATGGGTTTTAAGGTGAAGAAGATAAATTTTAAATAAGCCAGGTAATTACATTATATATGGACATCAATATCTTTGACCCAATAAATATTGATTAACTTAAAGAAATGATTAATAATGTAGATAAATCATCTACAATTATCAAAGACATAATTAAAGATCATCTTGAACGAGATCTTTCCAAAAACTTTAAAAATAAAAAAGAGATTGAATTATGACATGTTGGAAAATTTATTTATTGTCTAAATGATGATTACAAAATAGATCCTCATATTGATTCACCCGATTTTATTATTAAAAAAGGAGATTTTAGAATTGGATTAGAACATGAAACAAACATGACAAATAAAAAATCAATTATAAACAGATGAAACACCCATGAGCAATATCTCACACAAAGACATGATTATCTGGTCTTTGTTCTTTGTTCTTTGCTCTTTGTTCTATGTTCTATGTTAAACAGCTGAAATAATATATCAAGTAGAGAAGAAGAAGGATAAAGGCAGAATTGATGATTTATTTATTGATTATATTCAATAAAAATTGAAATTTGAGCTATTTTATTGACCATAATCAATAAATGTATTATATTTGCGTAGTTTATTGATTATAAGTTATAAATATGGAGGTAATAGAAAGAAATTTATATGCTGATAGAATAATTCCTTTTATCAATAAAGGCATTATTAAGGTATTAACCGGACAAAGAAGAGTTGGTAAAAGCTTTATATTGCAACAATTGATGCGCAATGTAAATGAAAGATTTAGCAATGCCAACATTATCTATATTAATAAGGAATTAGAAAAGTTTAGATATATACGGACTGATATTGAGCTTTTCGAGTATGTAAATTCAAATTTAGCCGAAACCAAAAACAATTTCCTCTTTATTGATGAAATTCAGGACATAAAAGGATTTGAAAATGTTTTGCGCAGTTTACTTGCCGAAAATAAATGTGATATTACCTGCACAGGAAGCAATGCAAAAATGCTTTCAAGCGAATTGTCAACCTTTCTTTCCGGTAGATATATTGAATTTCACATTCACAGCCTTAGTTATAGTGAATTTTTAAAATTCCATAAGCTTGAAAACTCTGATTCTGCCTTAAAATTGTATTTAACTTATGGAGGCCTGCCTTATTTAGCTCACTTAGAGTTGAATGATGAGTACGCACTGGAATATCTTAGAAATGTGTATTCAACTATACTTCTAAAAGATGTAGTGAGTAGGGAAAATATACGAAATGTTGATTTTTTGGAATCATTAGTACTTTATATTGCTGATAATGTTGGGAATCTTTTTTCAGCCAACAATATTCATAAGTATTTGAAATCACAACATGTTGACATGTCTGTTAATCTTGTAATCAATTACCTGCGTGCACTTTGCAATGCTTTTATTTTAAATAAAGTTCGTAGATTAGATGTAAATGGATTAAAGAAATTTGAAGTGGGTGAAAAATATTATTTCGAAGATTTAGGTTTAAGAAATTGTTTGCAAAATATAGATTTTACCCACGACATTCATAAATTGATGGAAAATGTAATTTTTCAACATCTACGAATTTTAGGCTACGAGGTTTATATTGGACAATTGGATAAATTTGAAATTGATTTTGTAGCAATTAAAAACGGACAAAAAGTGTACGTGCAGTCAGCTTACATAATTACCGATGAAAAAACACATCAACGGGAATTTGGAAATTTGCAAAAAATTGAAGACAGTTATCCCAAATACGTTGTTTCAATGGACAGTTTCAGTTCTGGTGGAAATTTTCTGGGCATTCAACATATTCATCTTAAAGATTTTCTTTTGAAGATTGATTTTTAAGAACTTGTAAAATCATTTTAAAAAAGCCCGCAGCATTTAAATCTACCAATTTTCAAAATGTTAGGGTGTCAGCACTCGGAAATTTTAGCATTTATTGAAAATACGCTCACAGGGATTTAATTGTGGTAGCTTGCTGGAATAAAAGAGAAAATCCTAAATTATTGATTGAAAAAATTAAGTCATAGAAAAATCACCCATGCTCAACATTTATCGCGCTTCTGCCGGATCAGGTAAAACATACCGCCTCACACAGGATTATATTCACTTGCTTTTCGACCCAAGACGGGAGCGGGTTCATCGGCGCATCTTAGCGGTTACGTTTACCAACAAAGCCACCGACGAAATGAAATCGCGCATCCTGAAAGAGCTGCATGTGCTTGCACAGGGCGAGAAATCGGGTTATCGGGAAGGTTTGATGAAAAAATTCGGCTTAAGTACAGACGAAACAAACCTACGTGCCCGAAAAATCCTGATCAATATTTTGCACGATTATTCTTCCTTTTCTATCAGTACTATTGATAAGTTTTTTCAACAAATTATACGTTCTTTTGCCCGCGAAATTGGAGTTCAGGGAGGATATAATCTCGAATTAGACAATGATAATATCCTACAACAATCGGTGGATAATATGTTTATCGATTTATCTAAAACTGAAAATAAACAATTATTGAGCTGGCTCACCCAATTTGCCGAAGACCGGGTCGAAAATTCCGAAAACTGGAATCCGCGTCGGAGTATTGAAGATTTAGGGAAGGAAATTTTCAAGGAAAATTATCAGAACAAAGCACAAGATATAAGCCAAAAGCTGCATGATCATGATTTTTTGCTAAGTTACCGGAAAAAATTGAGAGAAATTGAAAAAGACTTTGAGGAAAAAATTAAAAAGGAAGCTCAACATGGATTGAATATCATGCAAAATTATGGATTGAACCATGATGACTTTTCTTATTCTTCGACCAAAACGTTTGAAAGTCTTCTAAAGGGTAAATATGAAACCGGAAAGCGATTTGCTGCTTATGCTGAAGATGTTGATAATTGTTACACAAAAACTAAACCACAAAGCATTAAAAATACCATCCAAACGGCATATACTAATGGTTTGCAAACCTGTATTCAGGAAATAAACAGGATTTTGACTGAGGATATTGTTTATTATAATTCAGCAGCCATTATCAAGAAACACATTAATACATTGGGTATTTTATCTGATCTGGCAATCCAAATTAAAAAATTGACCGGGGAGCAAAACTCCATGCTTATTTCGGATGCCAATATGTTGCTTAACCGCATTATCGACAACAGCGATACACCTTTTGTTTATGAGAAAACCGGCATTCACACGGAGCATTTTATGATTGATGAGTTTCAGGATACTTCGGTTTTGCAATGGAAAAACTTTTACCCACTGATTTCTAACAGCTTGTCGTCCGGCAAATTTAACTTAGTGGTAGGTGATGTAAAGCAAAGCATTTACCGATGGCGAAATTCAGACTGGAAATTGCTCGACGAAAACATCACAACCGATTTCCGTTCCGAACAATTGCACGAAGAAAATTTGGATACCAACTGGCGAAGCGATAGAAACATTGTTGAATTTAACAACGAATTTTTCCGTTGTGCTGCCAATCTGCTTCAACAGAAATTAAACCTGAGCATTCAACCGGTGCTTGCGGTTTACCCTGAATTGGAAAAGCTGACTCAACGTATTGATCATGCTTACGGGCAATTGCACCAGAAAACTTCCGAAAAAGCAGGTTTGGGGCGGGTGAATGTCACTTTTATTGAAAAGGGTGAAAATGATGACGGCTGGAAGCCAGAAAGTCTGAATCGTTTACCAGCCATACTCGAAGATTTGCAGACTCGCGGATATCGACCATGCGATGTGGCTATTTTGGTCAAAAAAAATGATGAAGCACAACTTGTAACCCGAAAATTGCTGACTTATAAAACAAGTGGAAATGCGAAACCCGGTTGTAGTTACGATATCATGGGAAATGAAGGATTGCTTATAGCCTCAGCTTCTTCAGTGCGATTTATATTGGGGATTTTGAAACTTATGATTCAACCCGCTGATACCATTCAACAAACCATAGTGAACTACGAATATGCCCGGGCTATGCTTGGACTAACCGAAAAGGATGCTTTGAATGCATGTTTTTCAGGCGTTAATTCAAACGGATTGTATTCGCTTTTTAGTGCTGGTGAAAATGAAAAATTAAATAACCTGAAACACAACTCGCTTTATGAAATTGTGGAACAGCTTATTTCCTTGTTCAAAGTAGGTTCATGGCTTAATCAGGCAGTTTTTGTACAAGCATTTCAGGATGTTGTTTTTAAATTTACAACCGGTAAAACCACTGATTTATATGGTTTTGTAAAATGGTGGGATAAAAGTGGGATAAAACAATGTATTTCAACACCTGAAAATCCCGATGCATTTCGGATAATGACAATTCACAAATCAAAAGGGCTCGATTTTAAAGTGGTAATTATTCCTTTTTGCGAATGGGAAATTGAGAAAAAATCAGGTTATTTCAGAAATGTACTTTGGTGCGAACCAATGGAAGCTCCCTTTAATGAACTTCCAATTTTGCCTGTGGAATATTCTTCAAAACTAGGGAATTCCATTTTTGCCGAAACTTATTTTGATGAACAAATGCATCAATATATCGACAATCTGAATGTGGCCTATGTGGCTTTTACCAGAGCTAAACACGAATTAATCTGCCTGGCACCTTTGGCTGAATCGAAATCAAACGAAATTGCCAAAATAAATTCTCTGGCCGGATTAATGCTTTACAGTTTTCAGTACAATATTGATAAAAACAATCCCTTAAATGACATTGAAAGTGCTAAATGTCAAAATAATATAAGCTTAACAGCGGATTTTAATTTCGAAGGCAAAACGTATAATTCGGGAGAACCCACAATCTGCAAATATGTAGCCTTGAATGATGATGAAAACAACGAAAGACTTAGCGAATACCCTTCGGTAAGCAGCGGTAACCGCTTACAAATTAGGCACAAAAGTCTTGATTATTGGCTCGAAAATCAGCAAATGACCGATAGCCGGTTGAATTACGGTTTAATAATGCACGATGTTTTGAAGGGAATAAGCTATGCTGAAGATCAAAACAAAGCGATTAGTGAAATGGTTCGGGAGGGACGTATTAGCCTTGAAGAAAGCAAACTGGTAGATGCTCAACTGAAAGGATTTTGGGATATTCCTGAAACTAAAAGTTGGTTTAGTCCGGATGTTAAAGTGCTGAACGAAAACATAATACTTACACCTTCAGGTGATTTGTATCGTCCGGATAGAGTTGTTTTTAAAGATAAATTAGCAACAGTAATCGATTATAAATTTGGTGACCGTGAACTTGAGAAATATAAACATCAAGTAAAAAGTTACATGAAACTCATAGAAGAAATGGGTTATAAGGCAGATGGTTTTGTGTGTTATGTTAGTCTTGGTAAGGTAGTTGCGGTTTAAAATAGAAAATGGAAACGACTGAGGCTATGGGCATTTGGCGTCCCGATAGCTATCGAGGATGCTGGAGCTTCACTTTCGCACTGCGACAAGGTGAATGCGGGCGCAAAACCTGCTAAATGCACAGCTTGCCCCGATGTATCGGGGTCAGCCAGCCAATGAACATAGTGTATTAGGGGCTGGGGCTTGGGGCAATTAGTTGGTCTTCAATTCATAATTTGTACTTCGTCCGCCTTGTTCAGATTTCGTCAAAATTCCTTTTTCCATTAAATCCTGAATGTCACGCAATGCCGTGTCTTGCGAACATTTTCCGATTTTTGCCCATTTTGTCGTGTTCAAAACTCCTTCAAAGTCGTCCATTAGCATATTTAGTATTTTCCGCTGTCTGTCATTTATCGACACTTTTGAGTACTGAAGCCAAAATTCGTGTTTGTAAATAACTTTTTCAAGGAATTTCTCCGAGCTTTCTATTGAGTGTAATAAACTATTCAAAAACCATTCAAGCCAGTTAGTTATGTCCAAATTCCCTTTTTGAATTTTCTCCAATATGTCATAATATGAATTTCGTTCTTTTCGTATTTGTGTCGACATACTGTAAAACCGATATGATTGCTCATCTGAACGAGCCAATAACATATCACTCAATGCCCTTGAAATTCTTCCATTTCCATCTTCAAATGGGTGAAGCGTCACAAACCACAAGTGTGCAATTGCAGCTTTAAAAACAGGGTCAACATTCTGTTCCAGGTTAAACCAATCGAAGAAGATTCGCATTTCGTTTTCAAGTTGAGCTGCCGGTGGAGCCTGATAATGAACTTTTTCTTTTCCTAAGGCTCCTGAAACAACCTGCATTGGTCCGGTCGAATCGTCACGCCAATTTCCTGTGATAATTTTGTACATTCCGCTTTGTCCGGCAGGAAAAAGTGAAGCGTGCCAACTAAAAAGTCTTTCTTTTGTTAGTTCTTTGTCGTATTTCTTTGTTGCATCAAGCATCAAATCAACTATTCCATCCACATTTCGTTCAGAATAAACAAGTCCAGAAATGTCTAATCCTAAACGCCTCGCTATTGAAGACCTTACTTGTTCTCTGTCGAGAAACTCACCTTCAATTTCTGTTGATTTCAGAATTTCGATTGTCAATATCTCCAGATTTGCTTCATTTTGAAGTTCAAAACCCAAAGCACCCATTTTTCCAATGAGTTTTCCTTGTCTATTTCTAACATAAGCAAGCAATGGTAGCAGTTTCTCGCTGTTCCATTCAAAAACTGGCCAGTTTTGATTGTTGTATAAGTACATATTTTTCCTTTCTCCGCTAAATTTGCGGTAAAAATACAATTTATTCACCGCACAACAAAATATATTCCGCACAAAATGCGGTAAAAGTGTCATTTATTCTCCGCATTTTTTATTTTTTGCCCTTGCCCCTAACGAGAGTCTCCCGATAAATAATGCGGGACAAGTTGCGCAAAAACTTAAATTTTTTCCAAAAATAGTCAAAATTTACTTTGGTAGGCTTGCATAG